>LUMH01000038.1_pt1 | contig 29971 bp, 32 predicted proteins | sample 730001 | NCBI WGS metagenome assembly LUMH01 (sample SAMN03860268, study PRJNA289734) | marine metagenome | biome: seawater column; feature: ocean; material: water; isolation source: Red Sea water column Station 34 - depth 25m | place: Saudi Arabia: Red Sea | collected 2011-10-15 | depth 25 m
TAGTGGTGAAGCACTAATGGGTGAAAAACCTTATGGTATTGATCCTGCTATAGTTCAGTCAATTGCAGAGGATGTTTCAAAAGTAGTCGAAAATAATGTACAACTTGCAATAGTTGTTGGTGGTGGAAACATTTTTAGGGGGCTTAAAGGATCTGCAGACGGAATGGATCGCGCGACGGCTGATTATGTAGGGATGCTAGCAACAGTAATGAACGCAATTTCACTTCAAGATGGTCTTGAGAGAGTAGGAGTTGCAACCAGAGTGCAAACAGCAATCGAAATGCAGGAAATTGCCGAACCCTACATCAGAAGAAGAGCCATGAGGCACCTAGAAAAAGGTAGAGTTGTAGTTTTCGGAGGTGGATGCGGAAATCCATTTTTTACAACTGATACTACGGCAGCTTTGAGGGCAGCAGAGATAAACGCTGAAGTTGTTATGAAGGCTACTAAGGTTGATGGAGTATACGATCGTGATCCAAATCAATTTAAAGATGCAAAAAAATATTCCTCTCTCAGTTATCAACAAGTTCTTAGTGATGAAATTGCAGTAATGGACAGTACTGCGATTGCACTTTGCAAAGATAATAATATCCCAATTATGGTTTTTGATATATTCAAAAAAGGGAACATTTCTAAAGCTGTTGCTGGTGAGCCAATAGGCTCTTTAATTAGTTAAAGATCATTTAATTTTTTTAATTATGAAAGAAAAAGAAATTCAAGAAAATATGAATAAAAGTATTGAAGCCACACAAAGAAACTTTAATACAATTAGGACAGGTAGAGCTAATGCTTCCTTGTTAGACAGAGTAAGTGTTGAGTACTACGGAGCAGAAACACCAATCAAATCGCTTGCCACTATAAGCACTGTTGATTCGCAAACAATTTCAATACAACCTTTTGATATTTCATGTTTACAAGCGATAGAGAAATCTATTTCTATGAGTGATTTAGGTATTACTCCAAATAATGATGGGAAAGTAATAAGAATAAATGTTCCTCCTTTAACAGAAGAAAGAAGAAAAGAATTTTGTAAATTAGCCTCTAAATATGCAGAGGAAGGAAAAGTAGCTTTGAGAAATATCAGAAGAGATGCTGTTGATAAAGAAAAAAAAGACGAAAAAGATGGCCTTATTTCTATTGACGAATCGAGAGATAATCAATCTGAAATTCAGAAAATTACTGATAAATATATCGCTTTAATAGAAACTAAATTGTCTGAGAAAGAGAAGGAAATTCTAAAAGTTTGACAGAATTTGACGTTGTAATAATTGGTGGAGGTCTATCAGGATCTTCCACTGCTCTTAACCTATCAAAGAAAGGATATTCAGTTTTAATTATTGAAAAAGAAAAATCCCAAGATTACAAACCATGTGCAGGTGGGATGGCATCTTCAATGCAAAGATTTCTTCCTTTAAATATAGAAGATTGCATAGAATCAAAAATTAAGAATGTTGAATTCAGATGGAAGGCTGCAGATAATGTAACTGCTGATCTAACTGGTGAATCCCCATTTTGGATTGTTAAAAGAGAAAAACTAGATCAATTATTACTTGATGAATCCTTGAGTAATGGAGCTCAGATAATGAGACCATTATTGATAGAAAAAATCATAAAAAAAAATGATAAATGGGAAATTACTTGCAATAACAAAATAAAATATATTACAGAATTTCTTGTAATTGCAGATGGGTCCCAATCGAAATGGGCGAGTTATTTCAATTTAGGGCCAAGAAAACCGAAATTTGCGAATACAATCTCATTAAGATTGAAAGGGTTAGGTGAAATACCTAGAGATGCAGTTAGATTTGAGTTTGGATTTATAAAATATGGTTTTGCATGGGCATTCCCCCTAAGAGAAAGCTTAAATATTGGTTTAGGTACTTTTATAAATAATGGTCTCTTAGAAAATCAGGCTATAAATAAACAAGTAATCAGAAGCTTCGGTTTTGATGATTTTCCTAATAAAACAATTAGTAAGAAACTGAGAATATGGAATGGCTTCCACTCAATTAATGGTGACAAAGTTTTAGCGGTTGGAGATGCAGCATCTCTATGTGATCCATTTTTAGCTGAAGGAATTAGACCATCTTTAATTAGCAGTTTTTATGCTGCAGAATACATAGATCAGTGCCTATCAGGAAAAGTAGATGATTTAAATCTTTATACAAAAAAAATTAACAACATTTGGGGGAAATCAATGGCTTGGGGGAGGAGAATAGCCCAAGTATTTTATAGATTTCCCAGAACTGGATATCAATTAGGTGTCAAAAGAAAAACAGCACCTAAACGTATTGCTCAAATATTATCAGGAGAAATGAGTTATGAAGATATTGCAAAAAGAGTTATCAGAAGACTTTTAACAAAAAGTGGGACTTAATTCTTTTCAATTCAAACTTAAATTTAGTTAGCAGAAATCAATTTATGATTTTTAATCTCTGAATATCTCTTTAGTAGCAGCTCTTCCAATTCTTCTATAGCCTTACTGAATCCAGTAATACCTTCACTAAGCTTTTCACTTGCCATTTGATCTTCTAACATACTTAATCTGAAATCTTTTTCTTCAAATTCGTAGTCAATAGAATTATTTATTTGGGTACTTACATCTAATTTTCTAACTAACTCTCCTTTTTCTTTTTTCAGTTCCTCAAGAAATTTTGGTGCGATTGTTAAAAGATCGCAACCTGCTAATTCTTTTATTTCATCAAGATTTCTAAAACTCGCTCCCATTACTTCTGTCTTGAATCCCTTTTCTTTAAAGTAATTGTATATTTGTGTAACCGAAATAACACCAGGGTCTTCAGCACCAACAAAACTAGTTTTACCAGTTTTTGCTTTATGCCAATCCAATATACGGCCAACGAACGGAGAAATTAGAGTTATCTTTGCATTGGCACAAGTTACCGCTTGGCAGAAGTTAAAAAGTAAAGTTAAGTTGCACTTAATACCCTCTTTTTCCAAAATTTCAGCTGCCTTAATTCCCTCCCAAGTTGCAGCAATCTTAATCAAAATTCTTTCCTTTTCAATTCCAAAATTTTTGTAAAGATTGATCAATTTTCTCGCTTTTTCTACCGTAGCTTCGGTGTCAAAGCTCAGTCTTGCATCAACTTCTGTAGATACGCGCCCTGAAATAATTTTCAATATTTCTTTTCCAAAAAATACTGAAACTTGGTCAACAGTTTCTTTGATTAATTCAATTTCGGAGAATCCTTGGGGCAATGCATTTTCTGAACTTTCTAAAGCTTTATCAATTAATTTCACATAATCAGGGTTCTTAGCAGCAGCAAGTATTAGCGATGGATTGGTGGTGGCGTCCCTTGGTTGAAATTTTTTTATCGAATCTAAATCTCCAGTATCAGCAACAACAACGGTCATTGAGGACAATTGTTCTAAAATTGATTTCATATCTAGATAATCATATATATACATAAACTAGCTTTTATTCCTGATGAAATCATCAGATAATGAACTAAATATTTATAAAATTGGAAAATTTTAGGGTTTTTTAACAATCATTCCATGATCTTTAATCTTGGGAGGTATTTTTTCAATTACTATCAAACTCTCGATAATTTCTTTAGCAACTGGTACAGCAACAGTTGAACCATATGCATAAGATTTAGATGGCTCATCAACGACTACAAGGACAACATATTTAGGATCATTAACTGGTAAGGTCGCCACAAAACTGCAAACTTTTTTACTTGTATAGGAACCATTCAAGGCTTTTTGGGAAGTGCCCGTTTTACCCGCTATTCTATAACCCTCGATTTTCACTCCAGATCCACTACCTTTATCAACTACGCTCTCCATCCATTCAAGAACAGTTTTAGAGACTTCGTGTGAAAAAAGTTGTTTTTTTGGATTTTTATTTACTCTTTCTTTGAAAGTTGAGGTTACATGTGGAGTTACTTCATAACCACCATTTGCTAGAGCCGCATGAAGTTGAAGCAATTTAAGTGGCGAGATTGAGAAACCTTTGCCAAAAGAAGTTACAGCAGGCTCAATTGATTGATTTACAAATAAATCTTTTCTCTTTAGTTGGCCAGCAGTTGATTCAAATAAGTCAGTCTCTAAATTTTTATTTATACCTAAATTTTTTAGCCAATCCCAATAAATTGTGGGGTCTAAATTTTGCATTATTTTTACCATCCCAACATTACTTGAAACCTGCAAAACTTTTGGATAGTCAATGTATCCATTACCTTTTTTATCCCAATTAGAAAGTGTCCATCCTCCAACATTAATTTTTCCAATATCTTCAACTACTCCATCTTTCTGGATTACTTTTTCTTCTAAAGCTAAGGCAAGATTAATAGGTTTAAAAGTTGAACCAGGCTCAAATAAATCTTGAGAATACCAACCCCTAAAGAGTTCAGAATCATACTGCCAAAATTTATTTGGATCGTAAGATGGGACTGTAACCAAGGAGAGAATCCGACCATTATTAACATCCATAACTATGGCAAATCCCTTCTTTGCTTTCCATTTGCTTACTTGCTTTGATAATGCATTGAATGACGCTTTCTGTAATTTTGAATCTATAGTTAGGCCTAAACTTTTGTAATCAGAAATAAAATCACCTGGGGCTGAATTATCCGGTAAAGGAGTTCCATCTCCTCCTCTTTTTATTAAATTACTTTTATTAAAAACTTTAATTTGATTATCTAAATGAAGCTCTAAACCTGCTGAAGCTATATTCTCATCATTAACAAAACCGACAAGATTAGAGTAAAGCTTCCCTTGAGGATAATATCTCTGCGAATATTTAAATAAATCAATTCAGGTGACAATTTTTCTGTAACTTCTTCAATACTGCGAACTCTGTTAATTGAATCACCAGGAAAATTAAAATATTTTGGATGGGCCCATAATTTATAGAGCGGTTTATCGTAAGCAATTAGTCTATTATTTCTATCAACAATCGCTCTCCTTTTTTTTAAGGCGTTAGTTTTAGAAGACTGTATTAATCTAGCTTTCCTTTGCAAATCAGAGGCGTTAAAGACTTGCAATCTAACTAACCTACCGAACAAACAAAATATTAATAGTAAGCTAAAAATATAGAGAAATTTAAATCTTCTTTGATCAAGGGGTATTAGACGAACAATTTTTTTGTATTTTTTCATCAATATCCCCTTTGATATTTGCTATCTACAAAACCTTCAACGAAACTACTTAAATTTTTCTTAAATAAACTTTCTTTTTTTTCTGGAAGTTTATCTAGATAGATTAAATCTTCAGGTTTAGTTTTTCTATAAATATTGAGAGACTCAAGTTCACTAATATAAAATTCCTCAATTTTAGAAATAAAATCAATCAGATTATTATTGATAGCTCTTGTTTTAGATAAGTTTTTATATGTATTTGACCATTTTCTTTGACTATTAAAAGATAAGAAAAATAAGGTGAAAATTAATACCAAAAGAGAGATATTAATGGTGTCAAAAATTTGATGTATTAATTTGACATTAACTATGTATAAAGTAAAAAATTAAATTCTTTATGTCCTCAATAAGAACAAATTTAAGAAAGTCAATCCATTCCATAAAGAATGCATAATCACTGAGGAAAACAAACTCCCTGAAGCAATTCTTGTAATTGCTAATCCAATCCCTAGAACAAATAATGGCGGCATTTCTCCCAAACTTAAATGGGCTAATGCAAAGATAAAAGCTGAAACTATGATGCCCGAAATTACTCCAAAATCTCTTGAAAGAGTTGGCAGTAAAATACCGCGAAATATAATCTCTTCAAATAGAGGAGCTAATAGAGTTGTTGTTACAAATAATAGAAAAAATGATAAGTAATTATTATTATTAAGAACAATTTCCAGCAAGGGGTTACTACCATTCTGATTATCGATCAGACTATTCATAATTAGAGAGATCAATAAAACAAAAGGAACAATTGTTAACCAACCTTTAATTCCCTGAATAATTGCATATTTTATTGGCAAGAAATTGAACTGTAAATAATCCTTTTTAAAAGTAAATTCACCATTCAAGGATTTAATTTGATAAAAAACTATCCATAATGGAGGAATAGCCATAAAAAGATATCCAAAGAAAATTTTTAAAGATTGAGACAATTCATTAGAGATATTTTTAGAAAAAAGTTCAACCAAACTGATAGAAAATAAAGGTGATACCACTTCTCCTAAAACAACAAATCCACCTGCAATTAATAAAACCATATCTATTAATTCTAAATCTAAGGATTTAATTTCTTTCCAACCAAACTTTTTCAAAGATATGGTTTTCCATAATATTTTTAAAGCCAGAATAGAGCCAATAAGTATTGTTAAAAGTGGAATTAGTCTTATGGCTAATATTTTAAAAAACATTTTTCTTGAAAATGATTTTGTTATTAATGCACTATCGTCAAAATCAAATTTCCTGCTTAAAAGGTGATATAAAAATCTATCACCTTTAAATAAATCAAATTTATCAGAATTTGCTTTATATGAATTATTATTAGATTTTTTTTCTATCTCATCAATCAGAAATTTAAAGTTTTTATTTTCAAAATCTTTGGATATATTTTTATAGATTATAGGATCATTTGATTCTGAAGTAATTATTCGAATTAATTTATTTCTTTCTGTTAGCTCTTCAAATGAGACATCAGAGAGTGATTTATTTATTTGATCAACAGGATCATTAATGATAAAAAATTTTTTAAGATTTACAGGTATTGATTGGACAGATAATTCAGCAATTTCTTGCTCTTTTTGACTAATATCAAATGAAACAGATGGTCTATTTAAACTGTCTCTTAATCCTTGTTGCCATACAAAAAAAGTTATGACGATAGAAATAAAAGCTAAAGTGAGTTTTGACTTAGAACTATTTTTAAAGATCATAACTTATTATATTCTTGAAAACTATAGTTAGTTATCATTGAATTTCCTTATATTTATGTATCTATTTTAATCACGCCATGAGATGATTAAATTATCTTAATTTTCAAATTTATATAATGGCTATAAGATTAGTTTTAGTTAGGCATGGACTAAGCAGTTTCAATGCAAAAGGATTAATTCAAGGAAGAACAGACGATTCATTATTAACTGATGAAGGATACGAACAAGCCCGAAAAGCAGGAAAAGCATTATCAAAAATAAACTTCGATAAAATCTATTCCTCCCCACTTGTGAGAGCGGCAGAGACTGCAAAAACAATTAAAAAGACCTTCAATAAAGAACAAAATATTGTATTCGACGATAATTTGCTAGAGGTAGATCTTAGTGAATGGTCTGGTCTAAAAATTGATGAAATAAAAAAGAAATTTCCAGAAATTTACCCTATATGGAAAAATGATCCAGAAAATCTAATCTTAAAAAGAAATGACAATAAAACTTATAAACCAATTCAAGAGTTATTTTTTCAAGCAACAAATTTTGTAGAAGATATTTTAAAAATTTATCTAGACAAAGATGATATAAATATTTTAGTTGTTGGACATAATGCAATTCTCAGATGTTTAATACTCTTGTTATTAGGAAAGCCTAAGCAAGGTTTTAGAAAAATAAGATTAGAAAATGCTTCTTTCTCGATACTCAATATTTCAAAGAAAGATAACTCTTTTAAGACTCAAATTGAATGCTTAAATCAAACTTCCCATCTTAATAAAAATATTCCAAATAAAATTGGAGATTCCAGAATATTTCTAATAAGGCATGGTGAAACTAACTGGAACAAAGAAGGTAGATTTCAAGGCCAAATTGATATCCCTTTAAATGAAAACGGAAAAGATCAAGCTAGAAAGACTTTTGAATATTTGAGAAATATTTCTTTCAATAAGGCATTTTCAAGTTCAATGCATAGGCCTTATGAGACTGCACAAATAATCCTTCAAAATAACAAAGATTTAAAAATTGAGAAAATAGATTCACTCGTAGAAATCAGTCACGGATTATGGGAGGGTAAATTGGAAGCAGAAATTAGAGAAGAGTGGCCTGCTTTACTAAAAAATTGGCATGATAAACCTGAAGAAGTAATAATGCCCGAAGGTGAATGTATAAAAGATGTATCAGAAAGGTCAGTAGAAGCTTTTGACAAAATTTGTTTATCTCAAAAGGATAATGATCAAACCCTCATGGTTGCTCATGATGCAGTCAATAAAACTCTAATTTGTAATATCCTTGGGATTAATTATTCAAATATTTGGATGATAAAACAGGGTAATGGCGGCATAACTATAATTGATCTTTTTAATGATCCCAATAAGCCCCCTGTGATTAGCGCTCTTAACATTACAACACACCTAGGGGGAATACTTGATTCAACTGCTTCAGGAGCACTTTAAATTAAGCCTTGTTAAAAATTTATTTTGATGAAGTCAGAGTCAGAAAAAAGGCTTCATTTACTGAAAAAGCCAACTTGACTAAGAGGCCAAAATCTGAAATATGCTTTACCAATTATCTCTTTTTTATGAAGAAATTTACTTCCAGGCCAATATCTTCCATCCCAGCTATTTGCCCTATTATCACCTAAAACTAAAAAATGATCTTCTGGCACTTTTATGTTTTCAAATTTACCACAATTATTAAATAGGGATAATGAGCACTTATAAGAGACATAGGGTTCAGGAATTAATTTATTATTTATTATTAATTCACCATTAGAGTTTACACTTACAATTTCTCCTGGAAGTGCCACCACTCTTTTAATATAAGCATCGCAAGCTTGATCCCTCAAACCAGGAATAAACGACATTGGAGGAAAACTCATAAAAAAACAATATCTTTTTTTTGGTAAAGGCTTAGATCTTGATGAAATTAATTTTTTGTCAAACGAGTAAGGTGAGTTAAAAACAACAATATCTCCTCTTTTTGGTAAAGAGTTTCTTAGCGAAAATTTTTCAATAATTAACCTATCATTTATTTGTAATTCTGGGAGCATTGAACCAGAAGGGATATAACGTGGTTCTGCAAAAAATGATCTACAAGAAGAAACAAAAAAAGTTAATAGAATTAGTAGACCCCATTCTTTTAAAAAACTTTTTATGGAACCAGGCATAGGATTAATAAAGTCTTGATTTTCTAAACTTATATAAATTGTTTTGCATATTCAATTTCGTTAAAACCTAATATTACTTTTTTCCCTTCGTAAATCAAAAATGGTCTTTTTATTAATTTGCCATCACTTAAAAGAAGTTGAATAATTTCTTCCTTTGACAAACGATCAATATCAAGATCAAGAGTTTTAAAGGCTTTACCTCTTGTATTAAAAATCCTTTTCTTATCATCAGAGTATTGTTCTAAGGCTAGATTTAAATAATTAACAAGTGGAGGTTCTTTTACAATATCAATTAACTGAAATTCAAAATCTTTGCTTTCAAGCCACTTTGCAGCTTTTCGGCATGTAGAGCATTTTAAATAACTATAAAAAATTATTTTTTTCAATTTAATTTACTAATATTTGATTTCTTAAGTACTTTAAAGTTTTTCTTTTTTAGAGGCATACAACTTTTCAATAAATTTTCAACTACATCAAAATCCCTCCAACCATCAATTTGAACTGTTCTTCCATCGAGTCCTTTACTTGTTCTAAAAAATTCTGCAACATCCTCAAGCTGATTAGGAGCAATTTGATTAATACTCACTATATTAGCCTGCCTAGGATTAGCCATAGGCACACATAAAAGTTTTCCATCATATGCACCACAATCATGCATATCCAAAACTCCAATAGGTCTAGCTTTTATTAGACAACCCGCAAAAGTAGGTTCGTCCATTATCACCATTGCATCAAGGGGAGCTCCATCTTCAGCAAGGGTATTTGGGATAAAACCATAATCAAAAGGGTACCTCACTGAAGAATGTAATACTCTGTCTAGGGCCATTATTCCTGCGTCAGAGCAATATTCATATTTATTCCTACTCCCTGCAGGTATTTCAACAACAATATTCACTATTCCCTTCATTGGAGATGGAGGTATTGAACTAAGGTCCATCTTTTTTAAAATCGTGATTATGAATTATCTCGTTTCCTTGAGATAAAGGTCTGCCAATTAAAATGCTTATTGAAGGTAAAAAAATTGTCAAAAAGGCAAAAATAATACCTAAAGATGTTATTGATAAACTCCTTATACTTAAGGGGTCATCATCATCTCTTTCAAAATCATTTCGAGCAGAACCATGAGAAGATTCTTCGCTTGATTTACTTTGAATAAACTGCTTTGATTTCGTGTAACTCAAGAACTCTTAATTGGTAAAGATTAAGGAGATAATTAAACATCATTATCCTACATTCAAAATGTCAATAAATCAAAACATTGATTGGTGACTTTTTAATTACTCTTTTTCTAGCAAAGACCTAATAGATTTTAGTTCGTCTAATATTTGCGCCAGTATATTTTGAGCAGCGGACGAAGGTGTATTAAAGACCTCTACAGTAACTTCCTTTATTCTTAAAATATCTTTTGCAAATCTCGCTACTTCATTAGGATGGAATTTTAAAGGATCTTTTTGATCAGTACGAAATTCGGGATTTAATTTTCTTGGATTAAAACTAGGGTTTAGATTTCTTAAATCTGTATTTGTATACCTATAGACAGAAGCTCTTGATCTATTTAGGAATTTTTGAACTTCATCAATACCTACTAATTCCTCTTCACTAGAAATATTGGAATCTATATTTTCCATAAACTTAAGAAAATGATTAAGTAGTAATGAACTTTTTAAAGAGTTTGAACTTCATTACTGAAGAAGTTAGCAGAAAGAATATTCTTAGACTAGCCGCGTTGAGGGACTCAAGACACTTTGAATTATTTTTTCATCTTAATTGATAAAATTAAATATTATCTAAGGATTTTTCTGTATGCGCGTGACAACCTCATTTCCTCTGGGGACACTTCGTGACACACCTTCTGAAGCTGAGATTATTTCACATCAATTACTCTTAAAAGCTGGGTATATTCGCAGAGTTAACAGCGGTATTTATGCATACATGCCAATAATGCTTAGAGTTATTGAAAAAATATCCGCAATAATAGAGAAAGAACTTAATAGTATTGGTTGTACAAAATTACTATTACCCCAACTTCATCCTGCAGATTTATGGAAAAAAAGTGAAAGGTGGGAAGGATATACCGCAGGTGAAGGAATAATGTTTAATCTCAAAGATAGACAAGGTAAAGAATTTGGTTTAGCACCAACTCACGAAGAGGTGATCACGAGTATTGCATCAGAGACCATCAACTCCTATAAGCAATTACCTCAATGTTTTTACCAAATTCAGACAAAATTTAGAGATGAAATAAGGCCAAGGTTTGGATTGATGAGAAGTAGAGAATTCATAATGAAAGATGGTTATTCTTTTCATTCTTCAGAAAACGATCTGGCTTCTTTCTATGAAAAGGTGGGCAATGCTTATGAAAATATTTTTAAATCTTGTGGACTGCAGACAGTAGGGGTTGAAGCTGATAGTGGAGCAATTGGCGGTGCTTCATCTAAAGAATTTATGGTCACTGCTGATGCTGGGGAAGATTCCATTTTGTTCACTCAAAGTGGTTCTTATGCTGCCAATATCGAAAAAGCTGTTTCTCTACCCTCTCAACCTATTCCACTAAAAGATAATATTGCAGAGTGGTTGGAAACGCCTCATCAAAAAACAATCCTAGAAGTTTGCAATAATAACAATTTAGACCCAAGTCAGATTATTAAAGTAGTAATATTCCTTGCACAGTTCGAAGGTGAATTTAATGTCCCAATTCTTGCATGCATAAGAGGCGATCAACACATTAATGAAGTAAAGCTTTTTAACTTAATCAATAAACTTCATCACTTCAATCTCCTTAATCTTAAAAAGATTGAAGACAAAAATACTATCGAAAAAAATCTAGTTGATTTACCCTTAGGTTTTATCGGGCCAGATTTAGATAATAAAACTATTAAAGCTAGTTCTAATTGGGAAAAAAAATGGACAAGAATAATTGACCATTCTGCAAGTGACCTTTCAAAGTTTATAAGTGGTGGGAATAAAGTTAATTTCCATAAAGTTTTTCAAGAATTTTCTTTTGATTCGAAAGACTATCTAATTGGGGATATCAGGAATGCCAAAAAAGGAGATAAAGTAAGTATTTATGATGATGAAGAACTTAAAGAAAAAAAAGGTATCGAGATTGGACATATTTTCCAACTAGGTCAGAAATATAGTGAAAAATTAAATGCAAAGTTCTCTGATAAGGACGGTCAGTTAAAAAATTTATGGATGGGTTGTTACGGAATAGGAGTGACAAGAATAGCTCAAGCGGCTATCGAACAGAATCATGATCAAAAAGGAATTTGTTGGCCTATCCAGATTTCTCCTTTTGAAGTTATTATTATCCCAACAAACCTAAAAGATCCTATTCAAAGTGATCTTACTGAGCAAATCTATAACAACTTTTTAATTAATAAAATTGATGTCCTTCTTGATGATAGAAACGATAGAGCTGGAGTGAAATTTAAAGATGCGGAATTAATTGGTATTCCTTTTCAGATAATTATTGGCAGAGATTCTATTAATAAAGAAGTAGAACTTTTATGCAGAACAAATAATACTAAGCTTAAAATTAGTACTGATAAATTGTTAGAAACATTTATTTCCGAATCTGAAATAATGTACAATAAAAAGTCTTGAGGCTTATTTTTTTTGGGAGCTAAGTTATGTTACTGAAATGGACATCAAAATTATTTTTTAAGAATCTTACCAAAGCTATATCTTTTGCAATATCCTTAATTGTTGCTTTTACACTATTTAGTTCCCCTTCCATAGCTGCAAAAACCGCTATGACAGGTGACTATACAAAGGATACAATTTCAGTTGTTAAAACATTACAAACAGCTGTTGATACTCCAAAAGATTCTCCAAATAAAGATGAAGTAAGAAGTGAGGCTCTTACACTCATAACTGACTATATTTCCAGATATAGAAATAGAGGGATGGTGAATAAAACGCAATCATTTACCACAATGCAAACAGCATTAAATGCTATGGCAGGTCATTACAAAAACTTTGCAAGTAGACCTTTACCAGATAAACTTAAAGAGCGTTTAACCAAAGAATTTTCTCTTGCTGAAAAAATGGTTCTAAGAGAAAGTTGATACAATTCATTTACTTTTTAAAAGTAAACCAAGATTTTTGAATATATTAAATATTCGCACAAAAATAATGCTCTTCTAAAATTGGCCAATGTTGTTGTAATCGGAGCCCAATGGGGTGACGAAGGAAAAGGTAAAATAACGGATTTACTTAGTCGTTCGGCAGATGTTGTCGTTCGCTATCAAGGGGGAGTAAATGCAGGTCATACTATAGTCGTAGATGATAAAGTCTTAAAATTACATTTAATTCCCTCAGGGATACTTTATAAAAATACTTCTTGTCTAATTGGTTCGGGAACTGTTGTAGATCCAAAAATCTTGCTTAAAGAAATTGACATGTTAATTGATAATGGAATTGATATCTCAGGATTAAAAATTTCATCAACATCACATGTAACAATGCCCTACCACCGAATATTAGATGAAGCGATGGAGGCTGATAGAGGTTCAAACAAAATAGGGACAACAGGTCGTGGGATTGGCCCAACTTATGCGGATAAATCACAAAGAAATGGCATTAGGATAAGAGACTTGCTCAATAAGGAAAGGCTAAGTGATGTGATCGAAATTCCATTAAGAGAAAAAAACGGTCTACTAGAAAAAATCTATGGCATTAAACCACTTAAATTAGAAGATATTGTTGAAGAATATCTTGACTATGGGGAAAGATTATCAAAGCATGTTGTTGACTGTACGAGGACTATCCATGCAGCCTCAAAAAACAAGAAGAATATTCTTTTCGAAGGTGCTCAAGGGACTCTACTTGACTTAGATCATGGGACTTATCCTTTTGTTACCTCATCAAACCCCATATCAGGAGGGGCATGTATTGGGGCTGGAGTGGGTCCAACTTTAATTGATAGAGTCATAGGTGTCGCAAAAGCTTATACCACAAGAGTAGGTGAAGGGCCATTCCCAACTGAATTACAAGGAAGTATTAATGATCAACTCTGTGATAGAGGCAGTGAATTTGGAACCACTACTGGGAGAAGGAGAAGATGTGGGTGGTTTGATGGAGTTATTGGTAAATATGCTGTATCTGTAAATGGTCTTGATTGTTTAGCCGTTACGAAACTTGATGTGTTAGATGAATTAGATGAGATTCAAGTTTGCATTGCATATGATCTCGATGGAGAGGAAATAGACTACTTTCCTACAAATTCAGATGACTTAAAAAAATGTAAGCCAATCTTCAAAAAATTAAAAGGTTGGCAATGTTCAACTGCAGATTGCAGAAAACTATCTGATCTCCCAGAGAATGCTATGAATTATCTAAGATTTTTAGCTGAATTAATGGAGGTTCCAATTGCCATTGTCTCGTTGGGGGCGAATAGAGATCAAACTATAGTAATTGAAGACCCAATACATGGTCCTAAAAGAGCACTGCTAAGGTAATTTAGTTCCAAATTAATGAAGGAATCCTTTAGACATTTTGAACATAAAAAAGTTGATCTCATTGGTCTGGGCAACGCAATAGTAGATATTATTGTAAATATTGAAGATGAGTTTCTTGAGATAAATAATCTGGATAAAGGATCAATGAATCTAATTAATTCTGATGAATCTCAGAGATTGTTAGAAAATTGCAAAGTGATCAAACAAATTTCAGGTGGGTCCTCAGCAAATACCGTTGTTTCTTTAGCAGAATTAGGCAATCATGTGCAGTTTATAGGAAGAGTGAAAAATGATCAATTTGGGAATTTCTTTTCTGACGATATAAAAAAAAGTAAAACAATATTTAATACTCCACCAACTATTGAAGGTGCTCCAACAGCTCATTCAATCATTTTGGTTACACCTGATGCACAAAGAACTATGTGCACTTACCTAGGAGCATCTGTAGAGTTTGAACCAAAAGACATTGACTTTACTGTAATTAAGGAAAGTAAATACTTATATTTAGAAGGATATTTATGGGACAGCGAATTAGCTAAAAAAGCTTTTATTAAAGCCGCCCAAATTGCAAAACAATCTAATACAAAAATAATCCTTTCTTTGTCTGATTCATTTTGTGTAGATAGACATCGTGAGAGTTTCTTGGAATTAATTTATGAATATGTAGATATTGTTTTTTGTAATGAATCCGAGGTGTTAAGTCTATTTAAAAATGATAAATTAGCAAGCTGCCAAGAAGACCTATCTTCCTTATGTGAATTAGTCATAGTAACTCTTGGAAGCAATGGTTCTCTCATAGTTAACAAAAATAATGTTGAAATAATTGAGTCAATAACGAAAGGCAAGATTATTGATACTACAGGAGCGGGAGATATCTATGCGGGAGGATTTATCCATGGATTAATAAACAATTGTTCCCTCAAAAAATGCGGAGAGATAGCTTCAATTTGTGCGGGGCAAATAATTACGCAATTAGGATCTAGATCGGATATTGATCTTAAAGAGTTAATAAAATAGATTTAATCAAATAGTCTTATTCAACCAATCATAATATTTCATCTCAGCATGGTATTTTTTGTAAATAATTTGAGGGACATCATATGTGGAATTTTTATTTACGAAATCAATTAAACAATCTTTAAATTCTAGTTTACTTTTTATTGTGATTTCAAACTCTTTAGTTTCTTCAATATCATCATCCCACTTATAAATTGAAAAAATTTGCTTTATCGAAACACAAGCTGCAAGTTTATTTTGTATTAGTAATTTAGCCATTCGCAAAGCATTTGCGTTACTTGATTCAGTTGTGATCATAACTAATACTTCCATAATGAATTAAACATCAATATTTTTTAATTATGTGATTTATCAAATTGTGATATTGATCAAAAGAGTAAGAATAATCATTTTTAACTTTCGGCCTTTTAACCAAAAATAACTTCATTTTACTTCCAGAAACTATACTCTCCCAGTTTTTCTGAGAATAACTTCCAGATTCTCTGCATAGAACATAATCTATCTCCCAAAAATCACAAAGTTTTTTTTCTAAAATGCTTTTATTATTTTTACTCGGTTCAAGTATCGCTATGTTTGAATTTTTAATACATGATCCAAAAGCTTTAGTTATACTCTCATAAGTTGGAAGTACCCTTGTAAATACATTTGCTTTACAATTCATATAATAACTAGCTGTATCGTTAAGGAATCTTGATCCTATTGCAAGAAGAATATTCTTATTTTCTATATCAACATTATTTATATCCTTTAAATGATCAATATAAAAAAAATTATTAGTGTTATTTATTAGAGATTTCCTCTCAAATAGTAAAAGAGGTGTATTAATTTCTTTACATGCATTATTAAGATTTTTAGAAATTATTACGGCAAACGGATGAGTAGCATCGACAACGCATGTGATTTTATTTTTATTTATGAAATTAATTATTTGATCTTTATTATTTAATTTCCCCGTAATGATATGTAACTTTGGATTTTCAATATAAGCTTGCCCTGCTTTATAAGTTAAAACACTTGCAAAGACTGAATAATTAAGTTCAAGAAGCCTATTAGCTATTACAGGTCCATCCGAAGTTCCTGATAGGATCCAAACATTTTTATAGCAATTTCCTTGATTCTGCATCAGTATGTCTTTAATTAAATAGTAAGTAATGAATCATTGTTTAATTCAGGCGGTCATTAATAGCGCTCCCCAAATGAGGTATACCAAAGAAAACCAAACTCCAATTGCAGAAATGATTGTTAATTTTAAAGGATTACGTAGTGAAGATCCAACCAGAGATCTCAAGATCATAGGATGGGGAAATATTGCCCAAGAAATGGTAGATGAACTAAAGGAGGGGCAAAATATTGTTATTGAGGGACGTCTAAAGATGAATTCTGTCACTAGAAAAGACGGAACGAAAGAAAAACAACCAGAACTAACAGCTTCAAAAATTCATCAAATATCGCCAGTTGATGTTATTAAGTCTGATCAAAAAGAAAATAATGAGTCATTTGAAAATAAAGAAACCGCCAAAAAATCTAGTTGGGATAGTTCACCTTTAGTACCTGAAGTTGACGAAATACCTTTTTAAATCAAATATCAACATTATTTTCTTGAACACTTATAATAAATTTGCTTATTTTTCTTTCAAGCGCGGCAAGTTCGCTTCTGATTTCTGGCCATTTACCCTTATCAAGATTTTCTAGTAGCCATGCTCTATCTTGATCAAGTTTAAAAATTAAATCTCCTTGATTTGCAGTATTAGGATCTTGCATAATACTTGTTAGCCCATTTAAAACTCATTCTACTAAATCAAAATGAAGAAATACTTATCGCCTGGAAACTTAATCGTAACCGCTGGGGGTATATTAGCTTTTGTTGGAATGACTGCTTATTTTACAGACTCAGTGAATTTAAGTGTACCTACTTTTTTTTATGGAGTACCTATTTTCCTAATTGGCTTAGGCTTAAAGACTTCCGAAATACCTCCTGTAGAGTTATTTGACAAGACAAATTTTGCGACAAATAAATTTAATAGACCAAAAGAACTAACAGCATTAGTTAAAGATGTTACAAGATGGAGGTATGGGATAAAAGCTCATCTTGAATCGTCATTAGAATCTTTAAATTTGTGGGACGAGGATAACCCCCCTCAATTAAAAGAAATAGAAGAAATTACAAAGGAAGAAAAAAATGGTCTCAGAATGCGTTTCGAATTAAACGCTGTCCCTCTAGAAAAATGGATTGAAAAACAAGAAAGATTAAATAGGTTTTTCGTCAAAGGTCTTGAATCAGAATTTATTATCGACGATAATAAAAAAGAATTTGATTTTATTCTCTTTTATTGAATATAGGGATATATTTGTAAAAACCTAATTTCTCAATTCAATCAAGTTTTAATGAATTTTAATAATGAATGATTCTCAAAGAGTATCAATATTAAGCGAAGCACTTCCATATATACAAAGTTTCTCAGGTAGAAAAATTGTTATCAAGTATGGTGGTTCTGTTATGGAGAATGATAATTTAAAAAATGCTTTTTTTAGAGACATTGCACTTTTATCAACCGTTGGGGTTTGTCCGATAGTAATTCATGGAGGTGGACCAGAGATTAATAATTGGTTAAAGAAATTAGAAATATCTCCTAAATTCGAAAATGGATTAAGAATTACTGATCAAAAAACAATGGAAATTGTCGAGATGGTTCTAATGGGTAGAGTTAACAAACAAATTGTAAAAGGGATTAATAAAACTGGATCCTTAGCTGTGGGAATATCAGGTCTTGATGGCAACTTAATTCAATCTAGAGAACTAGGAGATGGTAGCCATGGGTTAGTGGGAGAGGTTACAAAAATCAATCCTGAAATATTAGATCCTCTTATTTCTAAAGGATACATCCCAATTATTTCTAGCATTGGATCAACCTTGGAGGGTATTTCCCATAACATTAATGCAGATTTTGTTGCTGGAGAAATTGCTGCTGCAATAAATGCAGAAAAACTTATTCTTCTTACTGATACTCAAGGGATTTTAAAAGAAAAAGATAACAAAAATAGTCTTGTTGAAAAAACTAATCTCAAAGAGGCAAGAGATTTTATTGATAAAAAAATTGTGACTGAAGGTATGATTCCAAAGACAGAATGCTGTATAAGAGCTTTAGCACAAGGAGTCAAAGCAGCTCACATAATTGATGGAAGAATAGAACATTCATTACTTCTTGAGATTTTTACAAATTCCGGAATAGGTACAATGATAGTCGCCTAACCCATGAAAACTTATGAGCAAGTTTTAGAAACAGTAGAACTTGCTTTAGCTAAAGGTGAGTATCATTATTGTATTGAATTTCTTTTGCCCATAATCGAATCATTTCCTTTATCAAGCAAAGAGGGAGTAAATTTAAGAACAATCTTAATTACTGCTCTATGTGGTATCAATAAAAGGGAGGAGGCTAAAAGGTTTTGTAAAGAACTTCTAAAATCTTACGATAATAAGACGAGAGAAAATGCAAAATATTTGATGGAAGTTATAGACTCTCCTGACATTAAAAAGCCAGAAAATTGGAACGTACAGTTTGAAAGCGACCCATCACTCAATAAAAAATCTCTTAACTCACTGCGCAAAAAAAGAGAAGTATTGAAGAAAAAAAAATTTATTAATGTAACTGAGACACCAACTGGTGAAACAAAACCCTTTCAGAAAGGCTTTTCACTGATCATTTTTTTAATACTATTATTATTAATTCCACTTTTAAGTGGCTGCGTAAAAATTGAGGATACCCTTGATCTTAGTGAACTTGATTCAATAACTAATAATTTAGTGATAGAGAGTAAATACATAAAGAAATTTCCTTGGCAATTAAAATTTGAAGAGAAGATGAAAGATATTTTTCCTGACGCAGAAATTGAACAAGACGAATCAACCTTTTCTTTGAAACATAAAAATCTCAATTTAGAGGATACAAAGCAAGTTCTTAAAATCACCCAAAATACAGCTGGAGAGTTAGCGGGAGAATCAACAAATATAGAAATTAATACTACTCAAAAAAACTTCATTTTTTTTAAAAAATACTTTTACAGGTTAGATTTGGATCTAAATTCTATTAAAGGCATTGATAATTTAGAACTCATTTTCAAAATTATTCACCCTAATAAAGCTATCCTTACCGATAAAAATAATTCAAATTTAGAAATCACAAAAAATCTAATAATTTGGGATTTAAATCAAGGGCAGATAAATAGTCTTGAATTTTCTTTCTGGAGCCTCAACAAACTCTTGATTGGGATATCTATTATTTTAATAATTATAATATTGGCTTATTTATTAAGATTCTATAGATTTAAATTAGGTTCAGATTTACCTCAACTTCCATCAAAGTAATTACAACTCTGCTGGATTAACATCTATTGTTAAAAAAACATTTTTTGGAATAAGTTTCCATAATATTGATCTATCAGGTAAAGGTATCTTTGTTCCTTCAGGACCATGTATTAATATCTGCCATCTAAATTTTTTACCGACTTTAGCTATTAAACTAGGGGCAGGACCAATTAATTTCCAGTTCTTTTTCTCACAAAAACTGAGTAGATATTTTGCTAATTTTATTGCAATTGACTCAGTTAATTCATAATTTTCACCTGATAATTTAAGTAGGCAAATTGTGCAAAATGGAAATAAATTAGCATCCTTTCTCAATCTCGAGTTTTCAATTAAGAATCTTTCATAATCTCTTTTTTGAAGATACGAAATCACCGGGTGGTTAGGTTTATATGTTTGAAAAATTACTTTCCCTTTTTTTTGTGCCCTGCCGGCCCTTCCTGCTACTTGCAAAAATAATTGTAATGATTTTTCTTCTGCTGAAATATCTGGGCGATGAAGCAACCCATCTGCTGCAATAACTACTGAAAGAGTAATATTGGGGATGTCAATACCTTTTGCCAACATCTGAGTACCGACAAGAATATCAGCATCACCTTTAGAAAACTTTGAAAGAATATCTCTATGACCATCCTTTCCTGAAGTTGTATCTCTATCAAAGCGAAGTACTCTTAAGTCAGGAAATTCTTCATTTAAAAACTCTATTACCCTTTGCGTACCAATTCCAAAAGGTTTGAAAGCAGTTGAATGACAATCTGGGCAACGATTGATCAATCTTGATTTATGATCACACCAATGACACCTTAACCATTTTTTTCCTTGTGATCCGAGATGAACTGATAAAGGAACGTCACAGTTGGGGCAATTTATTAAATATCCGCAATTTCTACAACTTAAAAATCCACTATGCCCCCTCCTAGGGATCAAAATTATTGCTTGCTCTTTTTTTAAGCGTAGTTGAGGAAGCAATTGTAATAATTCATTGGAAAAAATTTTCATATTTCCCTTCTTGAACTCATCCCGCATATCAATAATTTTTATTTCAGGAGTCTCATTACTGGATATCCTTTGAATCATTCTTACCAATTTAAAATTCCTTTCAAAAATACACTTTTTCCAAGTCTTCATTGATGGGGTTGCACTCCCAAAAATTAACTTTGCAGAATTCCTTTTTACTATTTCAATAGCAATCTCTCTTGCGTCATAGCAAGGCATAGGACTATCTTGCTTATAAGAAACATCATGTTCTTCATCCATTATTATTAATCCCAGATTTTTGATTGGAAGAAAAACTGCCGACCTTGTACCTATTACTATTAAAGGTTCATTAGCATTAATAATTTTCTTCCAAACTAAAGTTCTATGATCGGGAGAACAATTACTATGATATTCGTAAACGACATTATTAAATCGCCTACTAAACCTATCAATAAGTTGAGGAATTAATCCAATTTCTGGGGCTAGTATCAAACAACTTTTTTTCTTAAGAAATTGATCTTCAGCAATTCTCATATACACTTCTGTTTTACCTGAACCTGTTTCGCCCCAAAGAAGTAATGCATCTCCTGGTTTCATTGTTTGAAATTCTTGAAATGCAATTTTTTGCTCATTTGTAAGATTTGGTTTTTTCGTTACGATATGATCTTTTACAAAGGAATTTAATTTACTATTTATATTTTTTTTTCTTTTAGATTTAGCAAGATAATTTTTACTGACCATTGAGTTAATTAGAGTGTAATTAAAACCAGACTTTATTAATTCACTTTGCCAATTACCTTTTTTAGATAAAGTATCCATTAAAAAAAATTCTTTTTTGGTTAATCCATTTTTCTTAATATCAAATTCTTTTTTAGTTTCAATCCATATTTGATCTTTTAAACCTTTAGAGAAATTTTTATATTTACCAATCCAGCCAGGAGGAAATGCAGTTTTAAACATTTTTAAATTACTAACCATATAAAAAGAGGCTAGGGAGTCTATCAATTCTCTCCAAGATTCATCAATTATTTTTTTCTGCAAAATACTTTCAACAAACAAATATCTTATGCTTTTTCCTCCAGTAATATTTGATTCATCATTATTGATTGTCGAAAAGTCTTTTTTGGAGATCACCAACCCATTCAATAATCTCCCCCTTAGTCTCACACTTACAATATCTCCAACTTCTGCTCCAAGATTATTTCCATCTAAATAGTAAAAGCTTTCATTACTACTACCTATATCAAGCAAAATTTCCAATTTATAGGAGATATTTAATAACTGATTACTTGCCGGCTTCAAAACTTTTTCTTAGTATTGGATTGTTGAACATTCCACAAAGTGTTTTTTGCACATTGTAAGTATCCTGCTCTTAAGGGAGACATGAAGCTCTGATCATTGACTGAAAATTCAAAAATGATCTGCCTGTCTGAGAAATCCCAAGACTTTTTACTTTAGGTAATCTATAGCACTATTTAAATTTTTCAACAATTTAGAAAACTTTTCTTATTCTCATTTTGTGAAAAAGTTTTTTAAACATTAAGGGGACTTTACTACTAAATGTTCAAATTAGCCCTAAATAAAATTTTATCTAGTTAAATTCACCGTAGAAAGGAGTCAATTATGTGTCCAGTCGCAGCAGAATCAAAGAATTCCAAGCCTAGTTCAAAAAAAAAGATCAATAAAAAAATTAATACAAATTTAGAAACAGTAGTTGAAGAAGATAGTAATAAAAATAATCAAACTTTACAGACATCTGCTGAGTTAAACGAAAGCAATATTGAAAATAACAATAATGAATTTAGTGATTCTGAAGAAGAAGATAAAGGGCTCGGGAATATAAAACTTGGGCCAAAAGGTATCTACACTGAAGATTCAATAAGAGTTTATCTCCAAGAAATTGGAAGAATTAGACTTTTAAGACCAGATGAAGAAATTGAGCTTGCAAGAAAAATTGCTGACTTACTCCAATTAGAAGAGCTAGCAACTCAATATGAGTCAGAAAAAGGACATTTCCCATCTGTAAGAGAATGGGCCGAGTTAATAGATATGCCTCTTCCCAAATTTAGAAGAAGACTTCTCTTAGGGCGGAGAGCTAAAGAAAAAATGGTTCAATCAAATTTAAGATTAGTTGTTTCCATTGCTAAAAAATATATGAACAGAGGTTTATCATTTCAAGATTTAATCCAAGAAGGAAGTTTGGGTCTAATTAGGGCAGCGGAAAAATTCGACCATGAAAAAGGTTATAAGTTCTCTACATATGCAACTTGGTGGATTCGCCAAGCCATTACAAGAGCAATTGCGGATCAAAGTAGAACTATTAGATTGCCAGTTCACTTATACGAGACAATATCCAGAATTAAAAAAACCACAAAAGTTCTTAGCCAAGAATTTGGCAGGAAACCTAGTGAAGAAGAAATCGCTGAGAGTATGGAAATGACAATCGAAAAATTAAGATTTATAGCTAAAAGTGCGCAACTTCCTATTTCTTTAGAAACTCCAATAGGGAAAGAAGAAGACTCAAGACTAGGAGACTTTATAGAGGCTGATATAGAAAATCCAGAGCAAGATGTTTCTAAAACTTTACTAAGAGAAGATTTGGAAGGAGTATTAGCCACTCTTAGTCCAAGAGAAAGAGATGTTCTCAGATTGAGATATGGAATTGATGATGGAAGAATGAAAACTCTTGAAGAAATTGGCCAGATTTTTGATGTGACGAGAGAAAGAATTAGACAAATAGAGGCAAAAGCCCTAAGAAAACTTAGACATCCAAATCGAAATGGGGTTTTAAAAGAATATATAAAATAAAAAAAGTTAAGTATAATAATTAGCTTTAAAAACTGGCAAAATAATAGCTTAAAATAAATTCGACTTAATTTTTAATTCAAACTCAAAATAATATTTAATGACTAATTTTAAGCTAAAAATAGCTAGTAGAAGAAGTAAGCTAGCAATGGTTCAAACTTTATGGGTTAAAGATCAACTAGAAAGGAATATTCCCAATTTAGAGGTATCTATAGAAGCTATGGCAACTCAAGGTGACAAAATCCTTGATGTAGCCTTAGCAAAAATAGGCGACAAAGGCTTATTTACAAAAGAACTTGAAGCACAAATGCTCGTAGGCCATGCAGATATAGCAGTACATTCTCTAAAAGATTTACCAACCAATTTGCCTAATGGCCTTAAATTAGGATGCATTACAAAAAGGGAGGATCCTGCAGATGCTTTAGTAGTAAACAAAAAAAATGACTGTTATAAATTAGAAACCTTACCTGAAGGTTCGATTGTTGGAACAAGCTCTCTAAGAAGACTTGCACAATTAAGAAATAAGTACCCACATCTTGTTTTCAAAGATATCAGGGGAAATGTTATTACAAGAATTGAAAAATTAGATGCAGGAGAATTTGATTGTATAATTCTTGCGGCCGCTGGTTTAAAGAGATTAGGCTTTGAATCAAGAATTCACCAGATTATCCCAAGTGAAGTTTCCCTTCATGCCGTTGGCCAAGGAGCACTAGGCATTGAATGTAAATCTGATGATAAAAAAGTTTTAGAAATTATAAATATCTTAGAAGATAAACCCACCAGTCAAAGATGTCTAGCAGAAAGGGCTTTTTTAAGAGAGCTTGAAGGTGGATGCCAAGTCCCAATAGGTGTGAATAGTAAAATTCAGAATGAACAACTTTGCCTTACTGGTATGGTTGCATCTCTTGATGGAGAAAGGCTTATTAAAGATCAATATATTGGCAATATTAATGATCCCGAAGAAGTAGGCAAAGAACTAGCTAAAAAATTAAAGCAGCAAGGTGCCGAAGAAATACTAAGCGAAATATTTGAAAAATTTAGAGAAAAATAAAATTAGTTAATTTACTAATTTAGGATCAATTTCTTTTTTGTATCTCTCTTCACAATCTTTAATCACTTTAACAGCTTCTTCTATCCCAAAAAAACCATTGACAGTACATGTTCCTGGTTTTTTTAGATCTTTGTAGTGCTCCCAATAATACTTTGTTTCTTTTAACCAATGATCTCCAAGGTCTTCATAACTTGAGATATGATCCATTCTTTTATCATCTGCGAGAACCGCTATTACCTTATCATCGACCTCTCCACCATCATCAAATTTCATCACCCCAATAATCCTTGCTTCCACAATAGATCCGGGTATCAATGGCTCAGTTACCCCAACAATTTCTACATCAAGCGGATCTCCATCTTCATCCCATGTCCTTGGAATACATCCATAAGCAAAAGGATACGCAAGTGATGAATAACCTACCCTATCAAGTTTAAGATGGCCCGTTTCTGTAATTAATTCATATTTATTTATGGTATTAGAGTTCAATTCAACAATAGTGTTTATTATTGTATTTGAGCTATCAGTGAAAGCATTTAGTATGTGCAATAAATTTGGGGTAACCCTGCTTGGGGGCTGATTTAGATTTGCCATCAAGAAATTATTTTTGTTTATCTTACATCCTCACACCTAACCAAATTCTTTAAAAGTAATGTTTCAGCAAAAATCATTTATTTTAGACCTTAAATGATTAATAAAATAGTTTGGCGATAGTTCTTCATTAGTTACAGCTCTTACCAACTCCATACAATTAACTGATCTGCCATATTTATGTATATTATTTTTTAACCAAAAGATGATCTTTTGATATTCACCATTTTCAATTAAGTTGTCAATCAAACCTATGTCTCTTTCCATTTGAGAAGATATTTGCGCACTTATAACATGTCCTAACAAATATGAGGGGAAATATCCAAACGCCCCTTCACTCCAATGAACATCTTGAAGACAACCTTCTGAATCATTAGATGGTTTAATTCCTAGGAGTTCATCATATCTTTTATTCCATTCTGTTGGAATATCTTCAGCAGGTAACCCTCTTTCAATTAAATCTATTTCAAGTTCGGTTCTTATTAATATGTGTAAGCCATAAGTCAATTCATCCGCTTCAACCCTATTTAATCCTGCTTCCAAATGATTAATAGATTTCCATAGTTCTAAATAATTATTAAGAGAACATCCAGCCGAAACAAATTTGTTAAAAAATCTTTTTGAAAAAGATTTGGATTTAACTATTCTATTTTCCCAAAATAAAGATTGACTTTCATGAATACCCATAGAGGTTGCTTGACCTAAAGGCCAAGCAAACCATTGATGACTTTGAGATGGCAAACCCTGCTCATAAATAGAATGCCCCCACTCATGCGCAGTTGCTAAAAAACTTGATAATGGTTCACCTTCAACAATTCTTGTCGTAATCCTGTAATCATTAGGCCCTAATGTAATCGAAAAAGGATGGGGAGATTTACCAACAACAACTAGATCTTTATCTCTCCCAAACTCATCAAGTAATTGAGAACATAAATTATGTTGAGATTCTGGACTCAAATCCCAGTGATATTTCTTAGATTTATTAATCCCTCTAATCAACTCTGGGAGAGTATCTTTCAAAGGCTGAAACATTTTATTCAGCCACTTTAAAGTTAATTCAGGCTCAAAGGGTTGGGCTAAAGTTTCCCATGGTGAATATTGATCTGATATTTGTTTTGCCTCTTCAATCCGCAATTTAACTAATTCTTCAAAGAAAGGAAGAAAAATTTTAAAATCTGATTTTTCCTTAGCTTCTTGCCAGCTTTCATACCCTTTAGATTTTGCCTTTGCTAGAGACTCAACTAATTTAGGATCTAAATTTCTTTCTCTATTAAATTCCTTCAATAAAAGACTAATATTTCTTTCTTTATCTTTTATGAAAAGTTGATTATCGGAATTTCGTTCAATATCTGCTAGTTCATTTTTAGCAGATTGTATTAAATTAGAAAATTCCTCGGAAGAATTTCTTTCATGCAATACTTTTGCAATATAAGTAAGTTGTTCAGACCTCCAAGAAGCACCTTTCTTTGGCATTCCAGTATTCTGATCCCAATAAAGTGTATTTTGGATTGAACCTAATATTTGTGTTTCTTTAAGGTAAGCACCCAGCTTATTCCAATGAGTTTCAGCCAAAGATTTAAATGGAAATTAAATTTATCTTAAGATAAAAATTTTAATGTCTGCAGTAAAACATGCATCTTTATCCATAATAGGATATTGATTAATTAAGTTTTAACTTATATGGAACAAATATTTTCAAAATTAAAATTCATAACCCATGGCGAGGGTTTTATTGATATCACATATGATTTAAATTTATGTGTTGAAAAAAATAATTTTCATTCCGGAATTTTAAATTTAACTTCACTTCATACAAGTTGCAGTTTAACTATTAATGAGAACGCAGATCCAAATGTACTGAGGGACCTAAAAAAGTATATGCAATCGATAGTTCCCTATGATTCCTACTTAACCTTATCAAAAAATAGAGAAGAAATATCCTATAAACATTATCAAGAAGGGGCTGACGATATGCCAGCACATATTAAAACATCCCTAACAAACACTTGTTTATCTTTGAGTTTTCAAGACGGGAAAATTATGCTTGGCACATGGCAAGCAGTTTATTTATGGGAACATCGATTTGATCAAAAGGAAAGAATCATTAATGTACATATAATTGGTGAGAAAAAGTAAGATATTTATAATGTAATAAGTCAGATTTCTTATTTAATGGAACCCTACATTTTGCAAGATGAAGAATTGAATGAATTAGTTGTCAAAATACCTGGCTGGGAAATTAAATCTAAACAAATCCAAAGAGAATTTAACTTCGCTAATTTTATTGAAGCCTTTGCTTTTATGACTAAGGTTGCTTTAATCTGTGAAAAATATAATCATCATCCTAACTGGGAGAATGTTTATGCAAAAGTAATAATTAAATTAAATACACATGATCTAGGAGGTATTACGAATCTGGATCAAACATTAGCTTCGGAAATCAACAAAATTTTCGATCAATAAAAATATAAACTTGTTTTCAACTATTCAAAATGTCTAAAAATTTATTGCCAGTTACTATTATTAGTGGATTTTTAGGTTCTGGCAAAACTACACTTCTAAATCATATTTTAAAAAATCAAGTTGGTATTAAAACAGCTGTTTTAGTCAACGAATTTGGAGAAATCGGAATAGATAATGACTTAATAATAGAAGGCTCAGAAGATATGATCGAATTAAATAATGGATGTATATGTTGCTCTATCAATGGCGAATTATTAAATACCGTATCCAAAGTTTTAGAAAGAGCTGAAAAATTAGACTATTTGATTGTTGAAACAACTGGATTAGCAGATCCATTACCAGTAGCCATGACTTTTGCGGCTGGTGATCTTAGAGAAAAAGTAAGATTAGATTCGATAATCACTGTCATTGATGGAGAAAATTTTGATTTTGAAATTAATAATACAAGTGTCGCCTATTCTCAAATTTTATACGGAGATATCCTTCTTCTTAATAAATCTGATTTAGTAAATGAAAAACAATTAAAGAAAATAGAGGAGTTTATAAATAAAATAAAAAAAGAACCAAGGATTTTGAGATCAACTAATAGTGAAGTTGCATTACATACAATAATGAGCGTGGGTCTATTTGAGACGGATACTTTTGAATTCGAGAAAAATAAAAAAAATATAGAACAAAATTCAAACGATCACTCTTCTCATTCCCACGATCACTCTTCTCATTCCCACGATCACTCTTCTCATTCCCACGATCACTCTTCTCATTCCCACGATCACTCTTCTCATTCCCACGATTTGATCAATAATATCGAGGGTTTTACCTCAGTTTCATATGAGACATTTGAACCATTTTCTTTAAGGAAGTTTCAATATTTCTTAGATAATCAAATCTCAGAAAATGTATTTAGAGCAAAAGGAATATTATGGTTTATGGAAAGTGAAAGAAAACACATTTTTCACCTATCTGGAAAGCGGTTTTCTCTAGATGATGAGGAATGGACAAAAGAAAAATCTAACAAGATAGTATTAATTGGGAAAAACTTAGATCACCAAACTATTAAAAATCAACTGTCATCATGTAGATTTAATTCAGATTAGAGTTCATATTAGGATTTAATTAATTTTTGAAAATACTTATTAAAGGATTTAAAAAAGCAGTAACCGAATTAAAACTTTTTTATTTTATTTCGTTTATTGTTGCACTCTTAGTAATCATTCCAATTTTCAATTTTATTCTTGAAGGAGTTCAATATGTTGTAAGTGGAAATTTTTCATTAGGTATTGCTGGAGGAGAAGAGGTATTAGAAACTTTAAAAGTTTTAGTACTAACAAGTTTTTTTGGAGGAGGATTAGGCACTTTAAATGGATGGTTACTTTCAAATTGTGATTTTAAGTTCAGAAAAGTTCTCCGTATTTGTCAGCTCATTCCACTAGCCGCCCCAGCATACCTAATAACAGCTGTTTTGCAGGATTTAGGAAGTATTTTTGGGTATCAAGTAACCGGTTTATGGTGGGGGGTATTAATACTTTCAATTTCTACTTATCCATATGTATTCATTCTTGCTAACGAAAGTTTTAATAAATTTGGAGTTAATCAAATCAATGCTAGTAGAGGATTAGGAGTTGGGCCATGGAGGAGCTTCTTTAAAATCGCTTTTCCAATGGCGTTACCAGCACTAATAACAGGAATAAGTTTAATGTGTATGGAAGTAATGAATGAGTTAGGTACATTTGCATTATTAAACATACCAAGTATTTCTACTGGTATAGCTGAAAATTGGATAATTGAGGGTAATCCAAAAAGTGCTATTGGATTATCTTTGGTAGCCTTATTAATGATTTTCACTTTAATTATTTTCGAAAAGTTATCAAGAAAAAAATCAAAGAGGTGGAGTGAAAATCCTGCATCAAAAGATTCTCAAGGATGGAAATTAAACAAAACTAGAGCTTTTTTAGCAATAATCATATCTTTATTTCCTCCAATTTTCTCTTTTGGGATTCCATGTTTTTGGGTTCTACTCAATATAGATCTAATTCAAAAAGGGTTATCTATAGAATTACTTAGCCTATCATTAAGGACCATAAGTCTAGGACTTTTAACTGCATTAATAGCGATGCTATTCTCCTTAATAATTTCTTTATTTAGACGCGCAAATAAAAGCTTTTTACTTGGACTAATAACAAATCTTGCGGGAATAGGTTATGCAATCCCAGGTACTGTATTAGCT
>LUMH01000120.1_pt1 | contig 29509 bp, 34 predicted proteins | sample 730001 | NCBI WGS metagenome assembly LUMH01 (sample SAMN03860268, study PRJNA289734) | marine metagenome | biome: seawater column; feature: ocean; material: water; isolation source: Red Sea water column Station 34 - depth 25m | place: Saudi Arabia: Red Sea | collected 2011-10-15 | depth 25 m
GGATTATTAAGGAGGCAAGTTTTTTTATAATTTTAAGAGAGGGATATCCTATTGAATCAAATACTCTTAAAATGTTAGAAACTTATAAAGTGAAATTTAAGATTTCAACCATAAAAATCCCAAACATTTCAAGTTCTAAGTTCAGATTAAATTTTAATTATTCTAATTTACCAACTTCATTAATAGATATTGTTAAAAAGAATAATTTATATGAATCCACTAAATTAGTTGAATGAAGTTTTTACTTGCTCAAATTAATCCAGTTGTTGGAGATTTAGAGGGTAATGCAAAAAAAATTCTTTATGCTGCTTCGAAAGCTAGCTCAACTTCTGCTGATTTAGTTCTTACTCCAGAATTATCACTATGGGGATATCCAGCAAAAGACCTACTTCTAAAAAAAAATTTAATCAAAAATCAATATCAAATTCTTGACCAATTAGCTTTAGTTATTAATAAAAAATATGGAAACTTGAGTATTACAGTCGGTATAGCTGAGATAATAAATGATTCTTTTTTCCCAAATCTTTATAATTCTATTGCATTGCTTGAGCGCGGTGAGTGGAAAATAATTGCTCGAAAAATTATTCTTCCCACATATGAAGTATTTGATGAAAAAAGATACTTTAGATCTGAGGAAAAAGTTTCCGTATTAACAAAAGAAATACATAATAAAACTTGGCGAATTGGCTTTACTATATGTGAGGATTTATGGGTCAACAAAAATATAGAAGGTAGAGGAATTCATAAAGAAAATCCTATTTCTGATTTAAAGAAAAAAAAAGTTGATATCTTAGTAAATTTATCGGCCTCCCCATATACCTTCAAAAAGTTAGAGCTAAGATCCAAAGTTTCCAGTTTTGCTGCTAAATATCTTCAAGTACCGCTTATATATGTAAACCAGATTGGTGCAAATGATAATTTAATTTTTGATGGAAATAGTTTTATTCTTGATAAGAATGGATCTAAAATTAAGCAATTAAAATCTTTTTCAGAAGACCTCTCAAGTTGGCATATTGAGCAAACAATACCCGAGAAAAAAGAATTTGAACAATCTGAAATATCATCAATTTTTGATGCATTAGTCCTTGGGGTTAGGGATTATGCTCAAAAATGCGGTTTTAAAACAGCTTTAATTGGACTAAGTGGTGGCATTGATTCAGCACTAGTTTCAGCAATTGCGACAGCTGCTCTTGGCAGTAATAATATTTATTGCGTCTCAATGCCCTCTAAGTGGAGCTCATCTCATTCAAAGAGTGATGCGAAAGATTTAGCGAGAAGATTAAAAATAAATTTCAATAGCATCCCAATTGAAAATTTGATGAGCTCTTTTGAAGAATCTTTTCTAAATACCATATCTTTCGAGATGGCTGAAATAACAAATCAAAATATTCAATCAAGGATCAGAGGAACGCTTCTGATGGCTTTAGCAAATCAAGAAAAGCATTTATTACTTTCAACAGGAAATAAATCAGAGCTAGCTGTAGGATATTGCACACTTTATGGTGATATGAATGGGGGATTATCGGTAATTGGGGATTTATATAAAACTAATGTTTTTAAATTATGCAATTGGCTTGATAGTGAAGAATCAATAAATCATAGAAAGTCATATATGTTAGATACTAATGTAAATATAATTGGAGAAAATATACGTACGAAAGCTCCAAGTGCCGAATTAGGTCCTGATCAATTAGATACTGATTCTCTCCCACCTTATTCTATTTTAGATAATATTCTTAAAGGAATTATTGAAGAGAAAAAAGATTTACAACAACTAGAAGAAGATGGTTATAAAAAAGATTTAATTTTAAAAATTATCTCACTCATAAAAAAAGCGGAATTCAAAAGAAAGCAGGCTCCTCCAATCCTAAAACTAAGCAGTCAATCATTAGGAAGTGACTGGAGAGTTCCCATAGCAATATCTTATTAATCACCATAAAAACACTGTTGGATTTTTTTTAAAGGCCGTTTAACTGAATCAAGGTTGATACCTTTTTTGATAGCAAGAATTATGCCTGCAGCTTCTAAATAATTATCCACTTCAAAAAGATTGGGATAATCATAAAACTCATTTGTCACTTTTAATGTATTTTGATTTTTTACAGAGATAATATTTAAACCTTTTTCAATCCCTGCTAGTACTGCTTCTCCACCTAGTGCCCCATTAGGAACAACAATAGATTCAATCTGATCAGGGTGTAGTGAGATTAATTCATTTTTAGCAGGCAATTCAACAATGTCAGGTGCATTGCTTAACCCAATCAGTACTGATGGTAAAAAGGTGTATCCTATTTCTTCTGCAGCTGCACGAGGATCTAAATTTTCATTCAATTCAATTGGATTTAAAGCAGGTGCGTGAGCACAGGGAACTTTTAAAAATTTGCTTATTAAATGACTTATAACTGCTTCGACTCCAGCAATAGGATCAACCCCTTTCCCCTCTCGATAGATATTTGTTTCTAAAGAATCTGAATCATCTGGAAATTTTGCCACAATTGCTATTGCCGTAACTCCTTTTTCTATTAAACATTTTCCAGCATCAATTAGAGTATCAGGATTTTCAATTGTGCCACCACTGATTTTTGAAGAATCAGAATCAATAACTATGTTTAATGGCTTTTTTGTAATCACATAAGAATGAACATTAATCCCTAAAGTAGAAACACATGCATCAGCAACTTGTAAATGTCTTACTAATATTTCTTTTTCAATGGCTGAATCAAAAATTATCCCAATTTTCTGTTGCTTTACCCTTTTTAAAGCGATTTCTCCTTTAGCAAGTCGGTCTAAACTATAACCCTCAACATAAAAAATATTTTTATCTTTTTCAGAAAGAGTACCGCCATTCATAACATTTGGATGAGTAATTAAACATCCACTTGCGGATGCTAATAATTTAGCGGTAGGAAGTGCATCCCCAGCAAAACCTCCTACTTCACAACCAATACCAGTTGGAACAATGAATATTGTTGGTGAATTTTCCATTATTAAAAATATTTCAATTTATATTTTTTAATTAGCTAAGACAGCTTTAATTTTAAGTTTTTTTGTTCCAAAAGAGTCAATAGAATTTTGAATATCAACAATTGACCATCGAATTAAATCTCCTTTTTTTTCTAAATTTGTAATGATGAATTCCCTTAAATTTTTTAATTTTATTGAAACTGGCCAATCTAAATAATAATCAACTGAACTTAATTTCATTTTTGATATTTACCAAATTGATCATTATACAAATCATCTTCGACTTCTTTACCAATAACAATATTCAAATCTGACTTGGGGTATGCTACACACAAAAGTGCAAAGCCCTTTTCCCGTAAATCATCATTTAATCCCATAGCATCTTCCTGATCTACGGATCCTTCCAATATCATGGATGCACAATCTGTACAAACTCCTGAACAACAACTACTTGGTAAATCTATTCCATTCATTTTTGCCGCTGAAATAATATCTTGATCTTCAGAACATAAAAAACTAAAAGTCTTTTGCTCAAATTGAACTTTGATATTGTATTCAGGCATATCCTAAATCTTATTGCTAAACTGCTGAACCTCCTACAACTTCTAATATTTCTTGTGTAATAGCTGCTTGTCTGGCTTTGTTATAGGTTAGATTCAAAGTACTTGCTAATTCTTTAGCATTATCACTCGCATTATTCATAGCAGTCATCCTGCAAGCGAGTTCTGAAGCTGCCGACTCTTGAAGAGCTCTTAGTACCTGATTCTGTAAATATAATGGTAATAAGGAATCTAATAGTTGATCAGGACTTTGTTCAAAAACAATATCTGATGGCAACTTCTCTGAATCACTTTTTTCAATATTTGATTTTTCAACAAGTAACTTACTATCTTTTGTAGTCAACCTAAAAATTTCATCGTTTTCCTCAGCAATTCCTTGAGGGTCAAGTGGCAATAGTGTTTGAACGACAGGGGCACAGCTAACTAAAGTGATGAATTTCGTATAAATAATTTCCACCCTATCAGAATTTTCTGAAAGAAATTCAGCTAAAATCTCATTTGTAACTCCTTCGGAGTCCTTGACTGTGGGTACCTGTTCTAGTTCTTTGAAAGTACTTTTAATTACATATCTATCCTTTCTATTTTGAAAATATCCAATAGCTTTCTTCCCTACCAAAATTAAATTTGGCTGATACCCTTGTTTGACTAATTCTGCGTATCTTATTTCTACCTTTTTTATAATATTTGTATTGTAACCACCGCATAAACCTCTATCCGCAGTTATACATACCAAGGAGATACTCTTTACTTCTCTCTTGGATAATAGAGGAGAGTCGACAGCCTCAAATTGTACTCTAGATTGAATATTTTCTAAGACTCGTGCAAGTTTATCTGCAAAAGGTCTACTCTTAAGAACTTGATCTTGAGCTCTCCTAACTTTTGCAGCTGCAACAAGTCTCATGGCCTCCGTTATTTTTCTTGTATTTTTAACGGAAACGATTCGATCTCTAATCTCTTTAAGATTTGCCATGGTATCTCCTTAAATAAATTTAAACTGTGGCAAGCATTGATGATTTAACTTCATTTATCACCTCTTTTAGTGTCGCTTCTAATCCATCATTTAATTTCTTTTCTTTAAGAATCTCTTCTATAAATTCTGCTTTATTTAACTTTAGGTATTCCCTAAGTTCAGTTGCAAATTTAGTAACATCTTCAACAGGAACCTCATCAATAAGACCTTTAACTCCTGCATAAACAACTGCAACTTGTTCTGCAAGGTTCAGTGGAGAGAATTGAGGTTGCTTTAATAACTCTCTTAGTCTTTTGCCTCTTTCAAGTTGTTGCTGAGTTGCTTCATCAAGATCAGATGCAAATTGAGAAAAAGCAGCTAGTTCATCAAACTGTGCGAGTTCTAATTTTAAAGTTCCTGCAATTTTTTTAATTGCTTTTGTCTGAGCGGCTCCTCCAACACGGCTAACAGAAATACCAACATTAATAGCTGGTCTTAATCCTGAGTTAAATAAATCTGCACTCAAGAATATTTGTCCATCTGTAATTGAAATAACATTAGTTGGAATGTAAGCCGAAACGTCCCCTGCCTGAGTTTCAATAATTGGAAGAGCTGTCATAGAACCCCCTCCCATAGCATCAGAAAGTTTTGCTGCTCTTTCTAACAATCTACTGTGTAAGTAGAAAACATCTCCTGGATAAGCCTCTCTTCCTGGTGGTCTTTTTAAAAGAAGAGACATTTGTCTATAAGCCTGAGCTTGTTTTGTTAGATCATCATAAATAACAAGTGTTGCTTTACCCTGATACATAAAATGTTCAGCAATTGCTGCACCGGTATAAGGTGCTAAGTACTGTAAAGCAGCTGGTTCTGAAGCTCCTGCACTAACTACGACTGTATAATCTAGGGCTCCTCTCTCTCTTAAGACCTCTACGATGTTTGCTACTGATGCTGACTTCTGACCAATAGCTACGTAAACACAAACTACGTCTTGACCTTTTTGGTTAATTATCGTATCGATAGCAATTGCAGATTTTCCAGTTTGTCTATCACCAATAATTAATTCTCTTTGACCTCTTCCAACAGGAATCATTGCATCAATAGATGTGATACCTGTTTGCATTGGTTCATGCACTGATCTTCTCTTGATTATTCCAGGAGCCATTTCTTCAATCAATCTAGTATCACTTGTTGGAATTTCCCCTTTCCCATCTATTGGTTGTCCGAGAGGGTTAACAACTCTCCCCTGCATTGCTTCACCAACTGGAACAGATGCGATTTTACCTGTGGACTTAACGTTACTTCCTTCTTGGACACCAAGTGCCTCTCCCATTAAAACGGCTCCAACATTATCATCTTCAAGATTTAAAGCTATACCTTCGGTACCATCTTCAAATTCCAATAACTCACCTGCCATGACCTGATCTAAGCCATATATTCTTGCAATGCCATCACCGATTTGCAGAACAGTTCCTACATTGCTAACACTTACAGATTGGTCATAATCAGTTATTTGTTGTTTTAAGATTGAACTGATTTCATCAGGGCGTATAGATACCATGGATTTAAGAATTTAAGGTTGATTTAAAAGTTACTTGGAAAGGGATAAGCCAAGTTTTCTTATTTGTGAAGCAAGAGAAGCATCAATTACTTTTGATCCTACACTGGCGACGAAACCACCAATAAGAGATGGGTCGATTTTAGTTACAAGTTCTAATTTTTCTGTTCCAGCAATATTGATGATCTTTTTGGTAATTAAACCTTTCTGTTCATCAGTAAGCTCGACTGCAGAAGTAACAGTTGCCAAAGCAATATTACTATTTTCTCGGTAAATCTCTAAAAACCTATCAAGAATTGAAGTAAGGATTCCAATTCTTTGCCTATCGGCCAATAATTTTAAGAAATTCAGTAAAGAAGAATTAACCTTATTTGAAAAAATTTCAATAATGATTTTCTTCTTAGCATCTGTCTCTAAAATGGGAGAGGATAGTGCCTTCTCCAATTCAGGGGAATCATTTATTAATTCCAAGAGTTGTTTAACCTCAGAAACCATCTCTTCAGTTTGCGAATTTTCATTCACAACTTGAAGTAATGCCTCTGCGTATGGTGTAGTAACTGAATTTAAAAGTGGCATTAGTTCACCTCAATATTATTAATTGATTGAGTTACCAAATTTTCTTGTGTTGTTTTATCAAGTCGATTTGGGAGAGAATCTAAAGCTTTCTTAATTGCCAGTTCAACAGCTTCTTTTCGAAGTTGAGAAATTGCTCTGGATGCTTCAGAGCTCTCATCAGAGATTGCACTTTGTTTAATTCGTGCCATCTCCTCTATCGCTTTTTTCTCACTTTCCATTCTGATTGATTCAGATCTTTTAAGGGAATCTGCTTTTATTTGAGAAGCTTTTTCTTCTGCTGAAGATAAATCTTTCTTCGCCTTTTCTAAAGCTTGAGTTGCATTTAGGAGTCGATCTTCAGCATCTTTTAATTCAAGAAGGATTCCTTCTCTCCTTTTTTGAAGCATTTTACCTAGGAAACCAGGCAAAAATTTATAAAGACCGAAAACTACTACAGCCCAATTAAGGATATTAGTTTCGAATAAATTGAAGTTCAATCCAAAACCTTCTGTAGCTAAAAGAGTTAAATTCATTTTTCTAGAATCAATCTATTAACAATAAGTTCGCTTAGATCATCAGCCTGTTTAGAAAGTTGATCACGAGCAGCAGACGTCTGACTTTCAATTTCTAGTCTTGCTTTTTCTTTTGAAGCATTTGCTTCATTGTTAGCAAGTTCTAGTGCTTCTTTATAAAGCTTGTCAGACTCATTCTCAGCTTCGCTCACAATTCTTTGGGCTTCTGTACGAGCACTTTGAAGCTGAGTTAATAAATCAGCTTCTAATTTTTTAACCTCAGAAAGTTTATTTTTGGCCTCAATAATATTATTACTTACAAACTTTTCTCTTTTTTCTACAACATTGCCAACAGGCTTAAAAAAGAGAGAATTTAATATGTAAGTAAGTGCAACTACTTGTATCGCCATTAGTGGCAAAGTGGCATTTATATCAAATAATCCACCTTCTGTAGCACCAAAAAAATTAAAGGCCAACATATGATTCAGTTGAAGTTAAAAAATTAAATTTAAATATTGCTAATAAGGATTAGAAGCAATATTAACTTTTAGGAAAAAGGATTCGCAAAAAGTAGTACCAAAGCCACAACTAATCCGTAAATTGTTAATGACTCCATGAAAGCGAAAGATAAAAGAAGAGTTCCTCTGATTTTACCTTCAGCTTCTGGTTGACGGGCAATACCCTCAACAGCACCTTGAGCTGCGTTACCTTGTCCAAGACCTGGGCCAATAGCACCTAGACCAACTGCTAAACCAGCAGCTACAACTGATGCAGCGGAAGTAATCGAATCCATAATTTTGAAATAAAGAGCTTAATACTTGTGATAATCTTTGTTGTCATACACGCTTGGACATCCTTTGTTTTAAGAATGGGTCTGATATTTTCAGACCTACGCGATTAGATATTTTGCCAGATTACAGACCCTTTGTAAAAGCGTCTGAATGTATTGGAAGACAGCTAATGATGTTCTTCAACAGCTTCTCCAATGTAGTAGGCCGCTAAAGTTGCGAAAATCAATGCCTGAATTGCACTAGTAAATAATCCTAGGAACATAACAGGTATTGGGAGAATTAGCGGAACTAAAAAGACTAGAACACCAACAACAAGTTCATCAGCCAAAATATTTCCAAATAGCCTGAAAGAGAGTGATAAAGGTTTCGTAAAGTCCTCTAGAATTTTGAAAGGAAGCATAATCGGAGTTGGGTGAACATAGTATTCGAAGTATCTCCAACCCTTATTGCTTAAACCTGCATAGAAATAAGAAAGTGAAACCAATAAAGCCAAGGCTATAGTTGTATTAATATCTGCAGTAGGTGCTCCTAATTCTCCACTTGGTAACTTAATCAATCTCCAAGGAATTAAAGCTCCTCCCCAATTACTAACAAAGACGAATAAAAATAAAGTACCTATAAATGGCATCCAATCTCTATATACTTTTTCACCTATTTGCGTCCTAGCAAGATCTCTTATGTAATCCCAGAGGAACTCAAGCAAGTTTTGAAGGCCTTTAGGATCATTTTCCATTTTTTTAGTTCCTAAAGAAATAAAAACTAATAACGCTCCTAATAAAATCCAAGATGTTAAAAATACCTGCCCATGAAGTCTGATATTTCCAATTTGCCAATAAAGATGTTGACCAACTTCTAATGCTGCAAAATTTGTTAGCAAGGAATTAAAAAACATTTGTTTTGAATAAAAAAATTTACTTAAGAACGTGAAAAATAAAGAATGAGTGAAGGCTTATAAATGAAAAAACCTATCATCGCAGGAAAAATATCCAAAGATCCTAGCTTGCTCGCAAAAATAAAGAGGCAAACTGGAACTAATAGTTGCAATTTTGATACACCTGATGATTCTTTACCAAGTTTCCCTATACTTTTGGCAAGCAAACGTAGGTAAAAAATGCCGGCAATTGCACCTATAAAAATACTAAAACCAAAAGTAAAGCCTAGAAAAATTCCAGTTATTGATGCTAATAAAATAGAAACAATAAAAGTAATTCCAAAAATTGTTAATTGCAATTTTGTGTATTCATCATTTTGGGAAAGCAAATGATCTATTTGATTGGCAATGCCAGATTTACTTTCTTTGATGATCGAATTATTCAGGGATTGAGGAAATTGAACATTCTCATTAGAAGGATGCTCAAGTTTTTTTCTATTTGAGTCCACTGATGTGAACATAGTTTAGAAACCCCTCTGAATGGTTTTAAGTAAGTATATAAACTCACGGAATCTATCACGGAGAGGTGCCTTTTAGCTAGTTTTTTTTTATAAAAAATTAATTCTTAAGATTTATGATGAATCTGTAGGCCATTTTTTACTTTATTCTTCAAAAATAAAATTTATGAAAAGTCATCTTTTTAATTGCGTTAACACTTTAAAACGTTAATAAAAGACTTGGCAAAATCTCAATTAAACGTCTCAATAGTACATATACATCTAAAAAATTGGAGATAAGTCAAGAAAAAATAAAATATAAAAGAATTTCTAAAAGAAAAAAAACCTTTAGTTCTAATTACAAAAAAAATTTCAGCAATTTAACAGAGTCTATATTTCCCTTACCTTGGGCGATATGGCCTTATGAAGCAAAAATCCTCATTGTCATCATTGGAATTTGGTCAATATTAGGAATATGCATACTAGGATCATCAAGTTGGTGGGTGGCTAGTAGGGAAATGGGAAATTGGGCTTACTTCTTAAAAAAACAAATTATTTGGACAATTCCAGGAATTGGTTTATTTTATTTCGTACTTAATACAAACATTAGAAATCTTTTAAAGTTTTCAAGAATTATTTTTTATATTTTATTCTTTTTGATTTTCCTTACCAATCTTACTGGAATTACAGTTAATGGATCTTCAAGATGGCTAGTGCTTGGCAATTTACGTCTGCAGCCATCTGAATTAATTAAACCTTTTCTAATTCTAGAAGCTTCTAATCTTTTCGCACATTGGAATCTAGTAAAGAATGATAAAAAATTAATTTCAATCATAACCTTTGGTTTATTAATTTTATTAATACTTAAACAGCCTAATTTAAGTACTGCATCATTAACTGGAATTCTTCTTTGGGTAATGGGTTTATGTGGAGGAGTAAAACTTAGCTCTCTTTGCTCATTTGCTTCAATAGGATTAATTACTGGATGTATCAGCATCCTTAATAACGAATATCAAAAACTGAGAGTTACTTCATTTATAAATCCTTGGAAAGATCAACAAGAAAATGGATTTCAATTGGTTCAAAGTTTATTAGCTATAGGTTCAGGTGGTCTATTTGGCCAAGGTTTTGGACTGTCGATACAAAAATTACAGTATCTGCCGTTCATGTATACAGATTTTATTTTTGCCATTTTTGCGGAAGAATTTGGTTTATTGGGGTGTACTTTATTCTTAGGATTTTTAGCAGTATTCTCTTATATAAGCCTAAGAATTAGTCTTAAGTGCAGGAACAACTATACAAAATTAGTTGCTATCGGATGTGGTGTGTTGTTGACAGGTCAATCAATAATGCATATTGCTGTAGCAACAGGTTCAATGCCTACTACAGGGTTACCACTACCTTTCATTAGTTATGGTGGCAATTCATTAATAGCGTCTTTTTTTATTGCAGGGATGTTAGTTAGATGTTCATTAGAGTCAACAGGATTCATTGGTATGATTAGTACACGAAAGACTCTTAATTAGTTAGAATTTAAAGGATTAAATTCAAGCTATCGAATCATTTAATTTAGTTATTTCAGAATTATCTCAAAAGGGTAATCTGCTTATGCAGAATGGTCTTAATAGTCCTGGTCCATTTACTATATTTTTGGTTTTCAGCGCAGGACTTTTAACAAGTCTTGGGCCATGTTCATTATCATTACTTCCAGTGACAATTGCTTATATAGGCGGAACAGAGAAAAATAAATTTAAACTTATTAGTTTTTCAGGAGGTGTAGTTTTTTCGCTTGTTGCACTGGGGGCTGCGAGTGGATTCTTAGGTAAAATATATGGGCAAATTCCATCTTATTACACTTCATTTGTTGCCCTAATAGCAATAATAATGGGTTTAAATTTATTAGGAATTCTAAAGTTTCAGTTTCCGAATGGACCTGATATAAAAATAATTGAAGATAAAATACCAACATTTATAGCGCCTTTTGCCATAGGGACTACTTTTGGACTAGCTTCTTCACCTTGCATTACTCCAGTTTTAGCAACTCTTTTGGCTTGGGTATCGCAAGCTAAAAACCCGATAATATCTATTATTTTTTTATTTTTCTTTGGGATAGGCCAAGTAACCCCATTAATCATTGCAGGAGCTACTGCAGAAAACTTAAAGCAATTTTTAGCTCTTAGAAAATTTAGTCAAATAATTCCGACTTTAAGTGGGATATTTTTAGTTTCCCTAGGGTTATTAAATTTATTTTCAAATTGGATTTAAATGATTATTTTTAAGAATCTAATTTTAAAAATATCAAGTTTAAGATTCGCTATATCGCTGATAATCTTCATTGCTATTACAAGTGGAATAGGTACTTTTATACCTCAAGGTAGTAATAATAAATTCTATATTGATAATTTCGATAGAGCTCCCATTTTTGGATTTTTAGATGGAGAAAAAGTCTTAAAACTTCAATTGGATCATATATATACAAGCTTTTGGTTTTTATTTACATTAATTCTTCTTTGCATTTCTCTGGCAGCTTGTAGTTTCAGGAGGCAAATTCCTTCATTAAAAGCTTCATTAAAATGGATTGAATATAAGAGCGAAAAAAAATTTAGCAAACTGCAACTAACTACAAGTCATCCAATCAATCAAGATGGAGAACATATATCAAAAGTAGATTTATTACTTAAAAAAAAAGGATGGAAAACATACAAATTTAATAGTCATATTTCTGCAAGAAAGGGGTTAATTGGAAAAATCGGTCCTTTAGTTGTACATATCGGATTAATAGTCTTACTTATAGGTTCAGCATATGGAAGTTTTACAAGTCAATCAAAAGAACAATATTTACTGCCTGGAGAAACTTTAGATCTTGTTAATGAGAGCACAAACTCAAAAGCCAATGTAAAATTAGTCGATTTTTCTATAGAACGTGAAAGTGATGGTGTGCCCAAACAGTTTATTTCAAAATTAAATTTTTCTTCTGAAGATCTAAATTTAAATGAAATAAAAACAACCAAAGTTAATCACCCAATCAGGTTTAAAGGATTAACTATTTATCAAGCAGATTGGGCAATATCAAATGTTGTTTTAGAAATAGATAATATCCTTTATCAATTACAATTAAAGGAGATTCCAGAAATCGGTAATCAAGTTTGGGGAGTTTTAGTTGAATTAGGATCGGAGACTAAAAAAAATTTCCTTTTAACAATAGATAATGAAAATGGTCCACTTAAAATTTCGAATATAGAAAATTTTTCCGGGAATAATCTCTATATCAATGACGATCCTTTAGAAGTTAACTCTTCAAAAGTATCTCTGAAAAAAATAATCCCCAGCAGTGGATTAATAATTAAAAATGATCCGTCTATACCATTTATTTACTTTTCTTTTATCTTAATAATTTTTGGAACAATAATAAGTCTTATACCAACTAACCAATTATGGATTCTGGTAAATAAAGAATCACAAAAGTTATCTATTGGAGGCCTTAGTAATAAAAATCTAGTTGGTTTTAAAAAAGAATTTTTTAAATTATCAGACGAAATAAAAAATTTTTAATTTCTTTTCTGCCCACTAAAAATATCTAACTGCATAGAAACATTCCCTCTGGGGTTAAATGCAGCATTTAAATGTATCCAGTGAGGTGAACCTTCATTCACTAAATCATCCATAATTCTATTCACAACTTCCTCATGTGATATTTTTATATCCCTAAAATTATTAATATAAAGCTTTAAAGACTTCAACTCATAGACTTTCAAATTAGGTTGATAAATAATATTTAGCTTTGCAAAATCTGGATAACCAGAAAAGGGGCACTTACATGTAAATTCAGGTAACTGAATAGAAATTTCATAAATTCTTTTCTTATTTGGATTATCGAAACAAATTATTTTTGATTCTTCAATAATTCTTTCACCATATAGCGGTCTTTGAGTCGAATCTTCTAATTTAGCTGTACTCATTTTTAGTAGAACTTTTTTACTAAACCTATATAAAAACTATATATAAAGATAAAAATTCGCAAAAGTATCAACAAATCTAAGTATTACAATTGACTAAGTCAAAAGATGTTAAATCTTATTTTTGTATCAATAGTAACATTCATAATGTCCGCCGAAAGGTTTATATGTGTTTAGTTCAATGAAAAATTAATGGACATTTGTTTGATAACTATCGATAACAACTTAAATAAATCCCTTCAACCAAAAACTGCAATTGGAATGTTATGGCTTCAAACACACTTTGAGAATGATCAGTGGGAAGCGTTGTCAAATAGTACAGTAATAATTTCTGAAGAAAATTCCCAACTATTAATTGAAGACGCCAAGAATGCAGGCCTTAATGTTGAATGTTTGTCTGATATTTCAATGTTGGATGTTTTCCCAAAAAACAATTAAAATAGGAATGTTCAATCTTTAATCATGAAGAAAATTGAAGCAATCATACGTCCATTTAAGCTGGAGGATGTAAAAATTGCATTAGTAAATTCCGGTATTGTTGGAATGACAGTTAGTGAAGTTAGAGGTTTTGGAAGGCAAAAAGGACAAGTTGAAAGATATAGAGGTTCCGAATTTACTGTTGAATTCCTTCAAAAACTTAAAGTAGAAGTTGTCGTAGAAGATGAAAAGGTTAATTCAGTCATAGATGCGATTGCTGAAGCAGCAAAAACTGGAGAGATAGGTGACGGAAAAATATTCATCACATCAATTGATTCAGTTGTAAGAATTAGAACTGGCGACAAAGACGAAGAAGCTCTTTAATTCAAAGAGTTTCTTTTACTAAATTTTGTATATATTCACTATTAATACTTTTATTTGATTGACTTCCTAAGGTCATCCAAGCTAGATATTCATGATTCCCAGCAGGACCTACCAGCGGAGAAGCTATCAAATTCTTTATATTCCATTGGAAATTCTTAGCAGCATAGATAACAGACTCTATAGCCTCAGTATGGAATTTAGGATTGCGAACAACACCTCCTTTACTGACTTTATCTTTACCTACCTCAAATTGGGGTTTAATTAAAAATATTCCCTCAATACAATCACCTTCTAATAAATTACCAATAGATTTAAAAACTAACTTTAATGAAATAAAAGACAAATCAGCAACAACAAAATTTGGTAATTCATTACTTCTAGATAAAAGATCATTAGGTTTTAAATTTCGAATATTAGTTCGTTCAAAAAGTATGACTTTTGGGTTATTTCTAATCTTCCATGCAGTCTGTCCATAACCAACATCTATCCCATAAACTAACTTTGCTCCTTGTTGCAATAAGCAATCAGTAAATCCCCCAGTAGAGATTCCTGCGTCAATACATATTTTATCTTTTACTTTAATTTCAAGTTTATTAAATGCCTCCAATAATTTTTCGCCTCCCCTTGATACAAACATAGGTTCGGAATCAATAAAAAATTCAGATCCAATTAATACTTGTTGTCCAGGTTTATCCCATACTTTTCCATTGATATCTCTAACCTTGCCCGCAAGAATTAAACCTTGGGCTTTTTGACGAGTTTCACATAAACCTTTATTTAGAAGATAAAGATCTAATCTACTTTTTTTAATCATATATTAATCAATAAAAAAAGACTGAATAATGAACTTCTATAAGATTAAGATCCAAATTCTTTAATACCTTTCAATTTTAAATAAGAACTAAAAAATTACCCATGATTAACGAAGGAATATATGCAAACATTTTTATATTTAAGCTTTCTTTATTAGCCAGAAAAATGTTACATAGGAAAATAATAATTAGTCAAATATGTTCAATGGCAAGTACATCTTTAAAGGTATAGGGCAATAATTCGATTTTGTTATAAAGTTTAAATTGATAATAAATAAAAATTGTGATCGAGCGTTACACATTACCCGAAATGGGGAAAATCTGGACTGAAAGCGCAAAATTCCAGAGTTGGCTTAAGGTTGAAATAGCTGCATGTGAAGCAAATTTTTCCCTCGGGAAAATCCCTGAGAATGCCATGAAAGAGATACGTTCAAATGCAAAGTTTGATGAATCTAGAATTACAGAAATTGAGAAAGAAGTTAAACATGATGTCATAGCATTTCTTACAAGCGTTAATGAATTTGTAGGAGATTCAGGAAGATACATACATGTTGGTATGACCAGTAGTGATGTACTTGATACTGGCTTATCTCTTCAGTTAGTAGATTCTTGCGAATTGTTATTAGAAGAAATTGAGAACCTAGAAAATGAGGTCAGATTATTAGCAAGGAAGCATAAAAATACATTAATGATTGGCAGATCTCATGCAATTCATGGGGAGCCAATTTCCTTCGGTTTTAAACTTGCTGGATGGTTAGCAGAAATAATAAGGAACAAAAAAAGATTGTTAACTCTGAAAGATTCTGTAGCAATTGGACAAATAAGTGGTGCAATGGGAACTTACGCTAATACGAATCCTAAAGTAGAACAAATAACTTGTGATTTACTCGGCTTAAAACCTGATACAGCAAGTACGCAGGTTATATCGAGAGACAGACATGCAGAATATGTGCAAACTATTGCACTAGTTGGCGCTTCTTTAGATAGATTCGCAACTGAAATAAGAAATTTACAAAGAACTGATGTTTTAGAAGTTGAAGAGGGCTTTACAAAAGGGCAAAAAGGAAGTTCTGCCATGCCTCATAAAAGAAATCCTATTCGAAGTGAAAGAGTAAGTGGTTTAGCAAGAATTTTGAGGAGTTACGTCTTAACAGCACTTGAAAATGTTCCACTTTGGCACGAAAGAGATATAAGCCATAGTTCAAATGAACGTATCATGCTACCTGACGTATCAATCTGCTTGCATTTTATGCTCAGGGAAATGCAAGACTTAGAAGAATGTTTTAATCCTTCAATTCATCTCAATAATTTAAGTGTAATATGGGAGAAGTTAGGTATCTAGGATTACTGAAAACCTTATCTAAGTTAAACCAGTGTTTTCAGAGGAATAATGACAAAAAACTTTAGGATTGAAAAAGATAGTATGGGAACAATAGAGGTTCCCATGGAAGCTTTGTGGGGTGCTCAAACACAAAGATCGATAATAAATTTTTCTATTGGAGAAGAATTAATTCCAATTGAGTTAATTTATTCACTGACCCTCATAAAAAAAGCTGCTTCAATTGCGAATTTCAATTTAGGTTTAATAGATAAAAGGAAAAAAGATTTGATTGTAGAGGCATGTACGGAAATACTTGATGGGCTTCACGATTCACAGTTTCCCTTAAAGGTTTGGCAAACAGGTAGTGGCACGCAAACAAATATGAATGTTAATGAGGTAATTTCAAATATTGCAGCTTTAAAAACTAATTCAGAGCTTGGTAGTCATCAACCAATTCATCCGAATGATGATGTAAATAAATCTCAGTCAACTAATGACACTTTTCCTGCTGCTATTCAAATATCTGTTGTTAATGAAATAATCAAAAATTTAGTTCCAACGATAAGAGAACTTACTAAGATCCTTGATAAAAAAAGTGAAGAATGGAAAGACCTTATAAAGATAGGAAGAACCCATTTTCAAGATGCAGTTCCCCTTACTTTTGGGCAAGAAATATCAGGATGGTCAGAGCAACTTAAAGATGCTGAGAATGCAATTATTATGAGTCTGAATGAATTGTATTTCTTACCTCTGGGAGGAACTGCGGTTGGTACAGGGATTAATTGTCCAAAAGGATTTTGTGAAGAGTCTATAAAATCAATTTCCGATGATACTAATCTAATGTTCTATAAATCAAAAAATAATTTTTCTATCATGGCCTCGCATGATCGTCTTGCTCAAGTAATGAGTCAGATAAAAATATTAGCAGGTGCATTATTTAAAATTTCAAATGATATAAAAATTCTATCTTCTGGTCCAAGATCAGGAATATATGAACTAATTATTCCTCAAAATGAACCTGGAAGTTCTATTATGCCGGGTAAAGTGAATCCAACTCAATGCGAAGCCTTATCAATGGTTTGTACTCAGATAATGGGTCTTGAATATGCAGTCTCAATGGCAAATTCTAGCGGCACTTTACAGATGAATGAATATAAGCCTCTTATTGGATTTAATATTCTCACAAGTTTAAAATTACTTAAAAATGTAATAGAAAACTTCAGAATAAAATTAGTTGATGGGATGGAACCTAATCAAAAGAAAATGAAGTTAAATTTAGAAAATTCACTAATGTTGGTTACAGCCATAGTGCCAAAAGTTGGTTATGAAAAAGCAGCTGAAATTGCAAACCTTGCCTTCAAAGAATCATTAAATTTAAAAGAGGCAACAATTAAATTAGGTTATTTAAACGAAGATGAATTTGATGAAGCAATGAATATCAATTCAATGATTTGATTAAAAAAATTTAAAAATTATTGTCAATTCTTTTTGTTGCAGGATTAATATCTTCAGAGACTTTTATAAGATCATTAGATTCAGAAACAGGAAAACGATTAATAGCTTTTAATGCTAGCTTAGCTTTGCTTTTTAATTTATTACTAACACCAATACAGTATTGCACTTGAGAAAGGACATCAATTGATCTTCTAATAATCCTCACTACATCACCTTCGTCTAATGAAGTATTAAAAACCAAATCTTTCCATTTTTTTCCTCTTGCCCATTCAGAAATAATTCCAGTCAACTCTGTTTCTAAATAGATAGGAATTTCAATATGAAACTTATTTTGTTGAAAAGAGACTAATTTTCTTAAACCATCTAATTCATTAAAAACATCTATTACCTTTAAAGAAGGCTTGAAATTACACCAAAGATTAGGCCTCCTTACATCAACACATATAGCTTGAATAATTGCAGCTAACTCAGGAGGATCTAAATCGTCTAAATAACCACTAACTAAAACAAGACCAATCCATAATTCATTTTCACTTCTTATTGCACCAACTGTTTGTCCAACTTCTGTCAATTCCAAATCATTTAAACAACCAAAATGATTCAAAATTTTAATCAAATCGGTAAAAGTTCTCCAGTTATGATTTTCTTTATCCTCAAGAAGTTTTTTTCTAATATTTATTTCTTGTTCAACATCAATAATTCTTTTTCTATATTTCTTTAATTTCTTGGAGTCTCCAAATCTGTGTGCAGGATGATCAGTAACTGTTTCTTCTAAATTATTAATTTGTTGCTTTTGTGCCAAAACTTCCGTTGTCAAATCATATTGTGGAGTTTGTAAATCATTTTTTTTAGAAACTTCTAAAATTCGATCCGCATAACACTGCGACATATCATCTCCCCTAAATACCTCTCCAGAAAAATACATCTTTGGCACTTCAAGTCCTAAGACATCAATTGCATCCAAATCATTAAAAATACTTACTATGTATGAGGGTTTTATAAGAATAAATAAATTATCAATTGTCAAACACAATAAACTCTTAATTTTTTGGGATTCATATATTTTCTTACAAATTAATCCTGGAACAATTTTTCTTTTAATTTGAGGAGCTTTGATTGAAATTAAGCTTCCATCTTTAATATATGGAAGTGCATTGGTTATCTCTTCTGATAATTTTTCTGCTGATTGTTTTTCTAAAATTTTCAAGAGTCTTCTCTCTTCTTTAAGACGATTTTTTAACTTTTCGTATGCATCAAAATCTTTCCATGAAACGTTAGATGTAATTTTTTTTAATTCAATTAAATCCTTATCTAAATTTTCAAGAATTATATTCTCACCTGATGATTCACCTAAATATAAAAAACTACCAAAACTTCTTTTAATTAATTCTTTAGACTTCTCTAAAGTATAACTTTGTAAAAGATTAAGTACCATTCCATAGCTTGGAGTGAATTGACTTTCTAAAGCATTTGGTTTGCTTATAGCCAGTGCACTTGCTTCTTTGGCACCTTCGAATCTTGTTTGTAATGTAACAACATATCCCTGGGTATCTTTTCCTCTTCTTCCAGCTCTTCCTGACATTTGCAAAAATTCACTGCTAAATAATAATCTATGACCATCTTCTGTCCTTTTTGATAAAGAAGAAATAACAGTTGTTCTTGCGGGCATATTTATTCCTGCAGCAAGAGTTTCAGTTGCAAAAACAACTTTTATTAAACCTTGCTGAAATAATTCCTCAACCAATTCTTTCCATGCAGGCAATAATCCAGCATGATGAGATGCAATACCGCGTTTTAATGCCTCGCATTGAGATTTATCTTTAATTGCTTCCTGATTATTTTTAAGATAAACATCTAATTTTTGGGATATCATACTTGCTTCTGAATAACTTACTAAAGTTAAATCTTTTATATTCTCAATAGCCTTGTCACATCCTCTTCTACTAAAAATAAAATAAATAGCTGGCAACATATTTCGTTCAGCTAGTTTCGAGATCACAAAGCCAATTGAGGGAGACTTTGGTTGCATTATCCTGCCCACTTTTCCTCTCATTTTCTGCCCTTTAGGAGCTCTCCAAATCTTACAGTTTGGATGAATTCCATTACCCTTATTATTTAAAAGTGGATGGAGGCCTTTAACACTACAAAAAATAAAATCAAGTGGGACTGGTCTCTTATCACTATTAATTAGTACTGTGGGCCCATGAACTTTTTCTATCCAATTTTGCAATTGATCTGCATTGGCTATTGTTGCTGATAAAGCTATTATTTGAGTTCTAGTAGGGCAATGGATTATAGTTTCTTCCCAAACTGTGCCTCTTTGGGGGTCATTCATATAATGACATTCATCAAGAATCACAGATTCTAAATTTTCTAAGGGATCATCAAATTCATCAAATTCGCCATAAAGCATGTTCCTAAAAATCTCAGTCGTCATGACTAAGATTGGTGCTTCTCTATTTATGCTTATATCTCCAGTTAAAAGACCAACTTTATTCTCACCATATTGATTAGCAAAATCTCTAAACTTTTGGTTTGATAGGGCCTTTAAAGGTGTTGTATAAAAAACTCTGCTGTCATGAGATAAGCCTCTATATATAGCAAATTCACCTATCAATGTTTTACCCGAACCTGTTGGTGCTGTTAAAACAACAGAATTTCCGCTATTAATAGCTCGTATTGCTTCTAATTGGAAATCATCTAGCGGAAAGGGGAAATATTCCTCTAAATTAAGCAATAATTGTGATTGAAGAGAGGATGAGTTAACTTCTTAATATATGATCTATATAGATATTAATAAACAAAAAATACCTTGCAAACTTTAATAGTAAATCTAAATCTTTTTAATTAAATCCACTATATTTTATTTTGCCAAAATGAAAAAAGTAAAAATTCCAAAAAATAGAATCCGTAAATTAAAAACATTTTCTTTAGGTAAAAAATCATTCGAACTTCTAAGTTTAAATTCGCAAAATAAAAAACTTATAGACTTATGCAGTAATGATTATTTTGGATTAAGTAGGGACAAGGATTTAATAAAAGCTGCTTACGAAATAAGCTTGTTAGAAGGCATTGGTTCAGGAAGCTCTAGGTTTATTACAGGTTCAAGACCAATACATAAATTATTAGAAACAGAACTTGCCAAGTGGCTTGATCAAGAGAAAGTATTACTTTTCCCAAGCGGATTTCAAGCAAATATAGCCGCTATCCAGGCTTTAGCAAACAGAAATAGTATCGTAATAGCAGATAAATTGATCCATAACTCTTTATTGGTTGGAGTCAAAGCTGCTCAAGCAAAACTAGTTCGATTCTCACACAATAATTTAAAAGATTTAGAAGATAAAATTATTAAATCTAACCCCACAAAAAATTCCATTTTAGTTGTTGTTGAATCTCTTTATAGCATGGAGGGATCAATTGCTCCGCTCAGAGAAATAACGGAAATTTGCAAAAAAAATAGTGTTCAATTATTAGTTGACGAAGCTCATGCAATTGGGATCTTGGGCCCTGAAGGCAGGGGTTTAAGTTTTAATTGTCGTTCAGATATAACTATGATTACTGGAACTTTTGGAAAAGCATTTGGAAGCGGTGGAGCTTTCATAGCTTCCAATTCAGAAATTGGAGAATATCTTATCCAAACAAGTGGTGCATTTAGGTATACAACCGCACTTGCGCCATCTTTGGCTGCTGGGGCACTAGAAGGTTTAAAAAAAATTTTAGAAAATAAAGAATGGGGTAATGATTTGTTATCTTCTGCGAATGTATGGAAAGATGAAATTATTAAAAATTTTAGTTTTCCAGTTCAGGGAGATTCTCACATTTTATCAATTATTGTTGGCCAAGAAGAGAAAGCAATTTATCTACAAAAATATCTCGAAGAAAATGGGTTTTTAGCAATTGCGATAAGACCTCCAACTGTTCCAGTGGGGCAATCAAGAATCAGAATAACAATACGAAGAAACTTAGATTTTAATCTGCTAAATAATTTCATTGCAGTATTAAAAGAGTTTAAATGAAACAAATTATTACTCAACATGGGTGGGGACTAAATAAATATTTCTGGGATGATTATAAAGTTGATTTTTTAAATAATAATTGGCATTGGCAAGATAATGAAAGGGGCTATTTTTCGACAAATAATTATCAAGCAAAATGGATTAAAAGCGAATCTAAAAAAGAAATCAGAATGACTTTATGCCATTCATTTGGTTTTCATTTAATGCAAAAAAAAATCTTAAAAGAAGCAACTCATATTGTTCTTATAAATTCTTTTAATAATTTTCTTCCTTTAAGTAATAAGAGAAACTTTATTTTGAGGTCTCTAAAAAGAATGGAAACAAAAATCATAAAAGATGAACCTAAGGATATGTTGAAAGAATTTATATATAGATCATTTATGCCAAATCATATGAATAATAGTTTTAAAAATATCTTTTATAAAAGTCTAGAGAGTTTAAATAAAACTCTTCTTTTAAGTGATTTAAAAGAACTTTACATCAATAGAGATTTTCCAGTATTTTTAAGAAAAGATTGCAAAATTATTTTTATAAAATCAGAAAATGATTTGATTCTTGACAACGAATCAAATAATAACTTTTTAGATTCCTTAAATAAAACACTTGAAAGGAAGCCAATTTTAATTAAATTAGCTCAACAAGGTCATTGCTTGAATAATTTAAATTTATACGAGATCTTACGTAATACACTTAACGATTGAAATGGATAGTAAAAAGTGGAATGAGAAAATACAAAATAATTTCAATGATGCTGCATATCGGTATTTAGAGCATTCAAATATTCAGAAATTTTTTGCAAAAAAGATTGTTCATCTTATCAAAGAATTAAATCCCCAAAAAAAAGGTGAATGGATAGATCTAGGATCAGGACCAGGACTATTAGCAGATGAAATAGAAAAAATTTCTTCCCAAAAAGTATCCAGAATTGATTTCAGCAAGAAAATGCTTCTTGAGAATAAATTATCTAGAAAAAAAATTTTATGGGATTTGAATAATGATTTACCTTCTGAAATAAATAACTGTTCTCTATTAACATCTAACTTTTGCATACATTGGTTAAACAACCCAGAAAAGATAATAAAAAATTGGTTTAGCAAATTAACACCTGGAGGTTTTTTAATCATTTCATATCCAACAAAAGATTGTTTTCCTGAATGGAAAGATACTTGTAAAAAAATTGATATTGAATATAGTGGTCTTAATTTCCTTTGCTCTAAAGAATTATTAAAAGATTTCAAATCAACTGAAATACATTATTCAAAACAGTTTAATTATCTTGAAAATTTTGAAGATGTATATAAACTTTTTAGAAGCATTAAAAATGTAGGAGCACAATCAACAAACTGTAAACGCAAAACAGTGAAAGAGTTAAAGGAAATTCAAAAGTTTTGGCCAAAGAATTACAATAATACAGTGAACCTTTCATGGCAAATTGAGATTCAAATCATAAAGAAATTATGAGTAGTCACAAAAATATTTTCAAATTTATAATTTGTGGAACAGATACTGATATTGGGAAAACTTTAATAAGCTCTTTTTTCGTTAAAGGATTAAATTCCTTTTATTGGAAACCTATTCAAAGTGGGATTGAATCGCAAACTGATAGTCAAACTGTTGAAAAACTTGCACAAGTAAGTAAAGAGAAAATAATCAAAGAAGCTTATGTCTTTACAAAACCTCTATCTCCGCATTGGGCTGCTGAAATAGATCAAAAAGCTATTAACTTTGACAAGTTGAGATTGCCAAAAGTGCAAGGCTCACTAATTATAGAAACTGCAGGTGGATTAATGGTTCCAATAACACGCAATTTTTTGCAAATAGATCAAATAAAAGAATGGAATCTTCCGGTAATACTTGTATGTAAGAGCTCACTTGGCACTCTTAACCATACCCTGCTTAGTATTGAGGCCTTAAAACGAAGAAATATTGAGATTTTAGGTTTAGTAGTCAATGGCGAAAAACACCTAGATAATCCAAAAACTCTAGTTGATTTTAGTGGTATTCCTTTAATTGCTGAATTTCCTTACATCAAAAAAATGGACTCAAATAATTTAGATATACTATGGAAAGAACTAGACATCAAGAATAAGTTGATCTCACTTTTAAACTCAAAAATAAGTTAAATGAAATCTTTGGATTCAAAAACTCCAAATCAAGATTGGCACCCAAATATTTGGCCACCTTTTACGCAAATCAATAACAGCAAACCGCAGATAGAAGTAACTCATGGTAAAGATGCCCTCCTATTTACTAAAGATCCTGAAAAAGAACTAATAGATGCAATTAGTAGTTGGTGGGTAACTCTTCATGGTCATAGTAACGAATATATTGCGGATGCCATTTTTGATCAATCAAAAAAACTTGAGCAAGTTATATTTGCTGATTTCTTACATCCACAGGCAAAAAAATTAGCGGAAAGACTTAGTGAATTAACAAAACTAGAAAGATTATTCTTTTCTGATAACGGTTCTACTGCAGTGGAAGTCGCTTTAAAAATTGCCTTCCAATCATGGCAAAATAGAGGAGAGACAAGAACTCAAATAGTAGCTTTTGATGGCGCCTATCATGGTGATACATTTGGCGCAATGGCTTTAGGTGAAAGAAATATTTTTAATGAGAATTTCGATAATCTTATGTTCCCAGTTAGAAGAGTCCCATGGCCTTCAACTTGGATGAACGATGAAGAAGTAGAAAATAAAGAAAATAAGGCGATCCAAAAATTAGAAACTCTACTTAAAACTCCCACAGTTGCAGTAATCCTTGAGCCACTTGTTCAAGGAGCAGGAGGGATGAATATGGTTAGGCCTCAGTTTATAAAAAAAGTTTCAGAAATTATAAAAAATAATAATTCTTTGTTAATTGCCGATGAAGTATTGACTGGGTTTGGAAGATGTGGAACCCTTTTTGCTTTTCAAAAGGCAAAAATCATTCCTGATTTAATAAGTATTTCAAAAGGTTTAACTGGTGGATTTTTACCGATGGGAATAACTTTATGTAAAGAAAAAATTTTTCAATCCTTTATTGATGATTCCCCAAGAAAAACTTTTTGGCATGGACATAGTTTTACTGCTAATCCTTTAGGTTGTGCTGCAGCAAACGCTAGCCTTGATTTATTAGAAAAAGAACCACAAAAATACCTTTCATTTGAAGAAAAACATTTATCTCATCTAATTAAATTTAAAAACTTACCTTATATAAAGAAGGTAAGGGTATCCGGCACAATTGCTGCCTTCGATTTAGATATTGGGAACAAAAAAGGTTATTTCAATAATATTGGGAAAGAAATAAAGAGTCTTGCAATGGAGCAAGGTTTATTTATTAGACCCCTCGGGAATGTTATTTATCTCTTGCCACCTCTCTGTATAACCGATGATCAATTAGAAAAAAGTTACTGGATAATAAGGCAAATCTTAGATTCCACATCTTCTCTATTAATGCAGTAGGAAAATAGTCTTTTAGTTTCTTGTCCTTCACTTTCCCAGATAACACTTAAATCTTCTTGTTCAAAAATAATAGTTGCATTCCAATTTGAAAGTAACAGATACCATTTAGATGGATTATTAATATCCTTCACAGCACCTAAATCAGTTAGCCACAATTCCAATGATTGCAGTGAATTTTGATTGATAGGTTTTTTAGAGGGATTCACAGACTTTTTTAAAAAATTATTTAATTAGCCAAAGCGGTATTGTCTCTAATTCTTTTCCAGTAAAAGAAGCAATAAAAATTGAACAAATTAAACTTATAGAAATTATGATAATTAAAAGAAACAACGAAAACAATTCTCCATTCGAAAAAGGTCTTCTATTTCCTATTAAATTTTGATTATTAGAATCGATTACTAAATTATTTAAAACGTTAGTATTATTTGTAATCCTAGAGTTTTCTTTTAGTTTGTCATCATATATTTTCCTTAAATTACTATTATTTAAATGTTCATAAGCTTCAAGAACTTCTTGAAATTTACTTTTAGCAACGTCTATTTCTAATGAAGTTGTATCGGGATGCAACTCAATAGAAAGTTTACAAAATGCCTTTCTTAATTCATGATTGGATGCATTTTCATTTACACCTAAAATTTTGTAATAGGAAGTTTCCCCTTTCAAAATAATCTTTTATTAATATTGTAATTCTAATAAATTTTTACTAAATAGAATGTATTTAATGGATGGTTAAAATTCATATTTATAACGAAATGAAAAAACAAAACATTCCAGAAGAAATTCTTTCCTTAATAACTGAAGAAGAAATAAATTTATTTCAAGAGTTACAAATTAAAATTAAAGAATTAAATAATAAGACCAATCTCACAAGATTAACTGATGGTGATGATTATTGGGTATCTCAAGTTTTTGACAGCATTTGGCCATTCAAAGCTTTCACGAATATTAATTTTGATAATAAAAAATTTTTAGATATTGGATCAGGCTGTGGCTTCCCAGGTTTAGCTTATGCAATAACTCATCCTAATTCTGAGATATACCTAATTGATTCTTTGAAAAAGAAAACAGATGCAATAAAAATTTTAGTTGAGCAGATCAATTTCAAAAACAATATTCATGTAATCAATGATCGTGTTGAGAATTTAGCCCACCAATCGTCAATGAGAAATAATTTTAATATTGCAACAACTAGAGCGGTTAGTAACCCATCAACAGTTTCAGAATATATACTACCAATGTTAAAAAAAGAAGGGTTTGGAGTTTTATATTGTGGCAAATGGACGAATCAAGAAAGCAAAAATCTAGATAAAACTTTAGAAATATTAGAAGGGAAAGTTAAAGATAAAAAAGAGATACTATTACCAAGAAATAAAGGCACCCGAAATATTATTCTTATTCAACCAAAGAATTTTTGTCCTGAAATTTACCCAAGAAAAGTTGGCAAACCTGAAAAAAATCCATTATGAAATTATTTTCTTGATAATCTTTTAGCATTCTTATCTCCAAACTTTTCTTTTAAATTTCTCAATTTTTTTATAACTTTTTTTGGATTTATATGACCTTCTAATACTTTCAATAATTGCCCTTCAGAAACATCTACATCTAGTAAATTCGCGTTGAATCCTGGGAACCAGTGGCTTCCATTACCAAGCAATTGATATCTAGCTCTTGCATATCCTTCCATACCCAACCAATCAATTAAATTTGAAAGCCAAAGCAGAACAGGAATATTAATATTTCCCGGAGTATATTCCCAACTTGGTAAATTTCTATTCCAATTTTGATGCCACTCTAAACCTAAGGAATTAATTGATTCCTGCCTTAATTTGTTAATTATCTTAGGCACATACTTCTCAGATTCTGATAACAACGAGACAGCTTCTAAATGCAGAGCAAAATCTGTCTCTTTTGCAATACCGACACTCAAAGTATGGACATTTTGATTTCTTAAGCAAAAAAGATCATTAAAAACTATAGGATGAAGTGGTTTACAAAATTCCAACATTTTTCTTGAGGGAGTATGAAGATGTCCCCCTTTATCAGTGGGACTTATTATGAAAACCCCAAGATCATGCTTATTGGCTAAATTAATAACCTTTGTATTTTCCTGATTAATGAAATACCAGTGCAAATTTACATAATCAAATAAGTTTGTTGATATGGCCTTTTCAATAAGTGAAGATTTTCCATGGGTTGAAAATCCAATAGATCCAATTAAATTTTCTTTTTGAAAATTCCTCAAAATATCAATGCAACCTCCATCTCGAATAGCCTGATGTAAATGTTCAGCAGTATTGATACCATGTATTGCTAACAAATCAATTTTTTTAACTTTCAATTTTTCAATGCTAGATAATACATCTCGCTCAAAAATTTCCGGATCACTATTTGGTGGAATCTTTGTTTGGATTATATTTGGGATTTTCTTAGTATTCTTAAAACACATCCCTAATTGCACCTCAGAAGTTCCATAGTACTTGGCGGTTTCTACATGACTTAAGCCATATTGTGTTGCAAGATCTAATATATTTTCTACTTTATTTTGTTCTTCGTATGAAACCTCAGAAAAATCTAATTGATCCCAACTTTTTTGAAATCTCATACCACCTAAAGATAAAACAGGAATCTTCAGATTGGTTCTACCAAATCTACGATATTGCATCTTTTTGATATTAGTGCTTATTCATTCTCGGTGGCTTTCCAAATGTTTGAAACATATCCCTATCGAGACTATTCTCTAAATCATCTAATTCTTCAAATTTGACCCAATGAATACAATCAACAGGGCATGTATCTATTGCTTCTTGTATGACATCAGAACTATCTCCATCTTGCCTAATAGCTCGACTTCTACCATGAAATTCATCAACAGTGAAAGTGTTCGAAGCGACGTGAACACAGTACTGACAACCAATACACTTTGCTTCATCAACCCATACAGCTTTTTCGGCTAACTGACCACCTAAAACGGGCTCATAGCCTGTAATCTCAATATTTTCTTCAGTATTATGAAATGGATCCGTAAAATCCATATCTTGACATTAGTTTTCCCACTTGGTTAAGACCAATTCAATAGAACCATCATTTTTATTTTTTTGCTCTACGATTTGATATCCATCTTCTTGCGTTTTAGAAATGATTGTTTGGTAAGCATACATTTGTGTAACTTTTGAGATAAATCTTTCTACTGGAATCTCAAATTTCCATAGATCAAGGTCAGTAACTAATTCATATGCATTAGAATTGTTATCCCATTTAAATCCAACTTGGGTATCACCAGGTAAATTCATACTTATATCAACGGCTGTGAATTGACCTTTATATCCTTTTACAAACTTTTCTTCTTGATTAATACTATAACCGAAATGATTTAAAGCCTTAATTAATGGCTCTACTTCTTTGAGCTGAGTTTTAATTGTACTAAAATGTGACATTAGATTCGTTATTTAATTGTGTTAAGTTTTCACTTTGATTAGAGATGAAAGCATCAGAAGTTTTATTCTTAACTGTTACTTTACCGAGAGCGTCTTCGAGATTTTTTGTAGCTTCATTGCATGAATTACCAGTAAATCCCTCAACAGTCTCTTCAACTCTTCCGTCTTGATGAATTTTGAATCTCAATGTTTTTTGAGGCATTAAATTCAAGTACTGAGTACTTTTACTTTATATAGAATAACGAAAATATTTTGTTTCAGTTGGTACAAGTTAATTAATTTTAATTTTTATATTGAATATCTGATAAATTAATTAGTTATCTAGTGTTCTTATAAAAAATTAAGATTTTTAATTATAAAAACCTTGCATCCCCATTGAATCAAGGGCAGTTTTTGCTTCTTCCATAACTGATGGCTCTTTATCGAAGAGAGCTATCTTAGTGCATTCATCAACAAAACTCTCTTGGAATGTATTGTTTAATTTTTCGTACAACCTACACAATGACCAAATACAATTACTTCTTACACCTGATTCATTATCTATCTTTAAACTTATTAAAAGTTGTTCTGCTGCTAATTGAGCGTTCTCAAAAGAAACATTTCCAATTTCAGCTAAAGAACTTGATGACCATAACCTTACTGCAGCCACATCATTCTTTAAAGCATTTATTAATGGTTCTAAAACAATTTGGTTATCATAATTAGCTAAGCTCCATGCAGTTGCTCTTCTGACATAAGCATTATCATCTGTCTTCAAAAGACTGACAAGTTTCTGGACTGCGCTAGGACATGGATTACGACCTAAAGCATATACAGCACTCATTCTTTCAACAGGGCAAGGTTGATCAAGCAATGGTAATAAAAGAGGGAAAGATCTTTGATCTCTATACTCACAAAATATTCTTAAGCCTTGTATTCTCTCTTCTCTATTACCTTTGAGCAATTTCAAAGCTTCATCACACTCTTGACTAATATTTAATTTCTTTGAAAAAGCATCTTCGTCAATTTCTTCTAAAG
>LUMH01000213.1_pt1 | contig 28635 bp, 29 predicted proteins | sample 730001 | NCBI WGS metagenome assembly LUMH01 (sample SAMN03860268, study PRJNA289734) | marine metagenome | biome: seawater column; feature: ocean; material: water; isolation source: Red Sea water column Station 34 - depth 25m | place: Saudi Arabia: Red Sea | collected 2011-10-15 | depth 25 m
TGTCCTTTAATAGACGGAAGTGATCACCCATTCCATGTTGACCATATGAAACAATGGCATTGGGCTATCGAAGCCTTTCAAGAGGTTGCTAACTACAACGCGGATGTAAAAATTTCCATAGAGTACAAGGCCTATGAAGTGCGCAATAGAATTATTTTACCATCAATGGGAAAAACACTACATTTTTGTGATCGGGTCGGGTTCAAAAACATAGGTGTAACTATGGATTTGGGGCATTCGCTAATGGAACAGGAAAGCCCGACGGCTGAGATGGCCGCAGCACATGATGCAGGACGTCTTTTCTATATTCACTTTAACGATAACAATCGACAAGCTGACTGGGATATGCCTGTTGGGTCTGTAAATTTATGGGAAACTTTAGAAGCAATACATTTTATGGATAAAATTGGATATGATGGTTGGATTGCTTACGATGTATTTACAAGGGCAGGTACAGGTAGCATGGCAATATCTCATACTTTTGAGACTATGGAAGATCTTCGCTCACTGATTGCAAAAATTGGTGATGAAAAAATTCAAGAACTCCGCGAGAGTGGTGATAGTGCATACGTTTCTAAAGAATTAATAAAACATTTATTATGAAGTTAGGATTGGGCTCATACTCTTACCGTTGGTCTATTGGACATAAAGACCGGACCCCCTCATCGCCAATAACTTGCATAGAGTTACTTGGGATAACATCAAAACTTGATTTAGACGTTTTGCAGATTGCAGATAATATGCCAGTTCATAATATCGAAACGCAAACTCTGGACCAGCTTTATAGAACAGCTCAGAAGCAAGGAATTAATCTAGAAATTGGTATGCAATCGTTTTCAACTGAAAGTATCAAGCTTTATTTAGATATTGCTCAACGCCTAGACGCAAGAATATTGAGGATAGCTTTAGACGGCAATGATGTTGGAACTTCAGATGATATTATTGCAAAAGAATTTAAAAACATTCTCCCAATTGCCGAAAAGATTAACTGTAAGATTGCAATAGAAAATCATTTTGCTTTTCCTTCAGATAGAATGGCAAACATAATTAAACTAGTAGATGAAGAATATCTTGGAGCTTGTTTGGATGTGGCAAATTCAATCTGTGCTGGAGAATGGCCAGATGAAACCATAGACTGTTTAAAAGATTACACCATTAATTTACACATAAAAGACTACCAATTTAGCATAGACCCATACGGTGTGGGTTTTAGTATAGAGGGTGTTCCACTGGGAAAAGGCCTTACAAACGTTGCCGGTCTTTTATCAAAGTTTAAAGATAAAGATATCAGCGTCATTTACGAACATTGGCTGCCATGGCCTGGAAATTTTGAAGATGCGAGAAAAAACGAAGATATATGGACTATTGAAAGTATAGCTTACTTAAAAAGCCTTAAGTCTGGATATAACCAAACTCTCTAATAGGAGGAAATCTCATGCCTTACACTGGTAGATGTTACTGTGGTGATCTGAAATATGAATTTGATGAGCCAATACATTCACAGCTTTTATGCTATTGTCGAGAGTGTCGATATTTATCTGGAGGAGAAGCAAACACATCCATCGTTATTTCCGAAGGGAATTTTCGGTTCACGAAAGGTGAGCCCAATACTTTCGAGAGAGGTGATTTAGAGAAACCACGTACGCGGTATTTCTGTGGAAACTGTGGCACTCACATTTGTGTTAAAAGCCCGCCACGTCCAGGCATGTTAGTGTTAAAAATAGGAACATTAGATGACCATTCTTGGTTTAAGCCTCAATCAGCAATTTATTGCGTAGACAAACAACCCTATCATCTCATTCCAGGCGAAGTGCCAAGTTTTGAACGAGTACCACCATCAAAACCCTAGAATGTCCAAGCAAACATCAATATTTCAACCTAAAAGTATCAGTGACATATACATAAATATAAGTCATTTCCTGGATCATTTTATGATGTTGATATTTGCTAAAGCTGCATACGATGCAGGAAAATATTTCGGATTAACATATGATGAAATAATTGCTTATGGTGCAGTTGGCTTTTTATTCTTTGGTGCTTTTGCTCCACTTGCAGCTCATTTATCAGACAAAATTTCAAGATCCTTTTTGATGATTGTTTACCACTTTGGAATTGGGCTTTCCTCAATTTTGGCTGCAGCTGCAACAAACTTATGGCTGTTCGCAATGAGCTTATCCCTAATAGGCATCTTCGCTGCAATTTATCACCCTGTTGGCATCACTATGCTCTTGTCAAAAAATAAAAATAACGGTGTTAGAATGGGAATAAACGGCGTGTTTGGAAATATGGGAGTTGCAGCTGCGCCTTTAATTACAGGCTTAATATTATTTTACGGTAATTGGAGACTATGTTTTTTGTTACCAGGACTTTTCTGCTTATTTTATGGACTAAAGTTTTTATCAGCATTAAGTATCGAACCTTCTGGAAAAATAAATTCAAAAGTAAATTCCAGTCAGCCTTTTGCCAAAAACTGGCATAGGGCATTGAGCTCAATTGCCTTATCAACCCTAAGCGCTGGATTTATTTTTGGCGCTATGACATTCATTATTCCTCGTTATTTTGAAACTTACCTATCAAATATTTCCACCTCAGTGGCAGTAACAGGTCTATTAGCTGGGATTGTTTATGCTACCGCTTCATTTGCACAGATTTTTGTTGGAAAGATGATTGATAAATTTTCTCCAAAATTAATTTTATTAATAATTTCAGTAGGGCAAATTTTATTTATATACTTTTCTTCAATCTTAGAAAATTGGTCACTTTTTTTCATGACACTTTTCGCCATGGCATTTGTATTTGGACAAGTACCAATCAACGATATTATTCTATCTCGATATATTCCTGACAAAAAACGAGCAAAAATTCTCAGTATCAAATACGTTTTAAACTTATCTGCTGGAGCAAGTGTATTACCAATTTGCAGCCTTATGATGCAAAATGGTTTTGAAATGCGACAGATATTTAGCATGATGAGTTTTATGGCAGTATTGATTTTATTAGCAGCCTTGCTTTTACCCAAACAGCTTGAAGAAGAGCGACTAGATCTAAATACCAGTTAATCTAAGAATGTTTAAATTTGTGCAAACTCGACACCTTTTTCACAATGTCGCTTACCTCATCTCTTAACTGCCCTTCCATGGGCACATCATATATAGAATTTAACATAATTTCTTTGGGCTTTGTTTGCCTTTGCCAAGATAAAGATCGTAAAAGTTCATTAGCTTGATTAGGTAAAACTTCAGGAATAGTCCGGCCGCTCATCAATGCCCAAAAACCCGTCCACAGTCTAGCAACCGTCCAAGGATTATATCCTCCACCGCCAGTCAGTAGTACTCTTTGAGAGGATCCCAAAAGTATACTCAGAATTTTAAAAATAACTTGGTTGGATAGGCAAAGTCGTGACATTGGATCTTCTACTAATGCATCCGCACCACCTTGAATAATTAAGGCCTCTGGTTGAAATCTATCTAATAAAGGAAACACTAATTTTTCAAAGACAAACATAAATTCTGTGTCATTACATTGACTTGGAAGAGGGACATTAAGAAACCTATCGGGTATGTTTTCATCTAAGCCGCCAGTGAATGGCCATCTTTTTCTTTCATGTGTTGAAACGACAAACAGGTTTTCGTCTTCTGGAAAAGCTGCGGCGACACCATCGCAATGATGTGCATCTAAATCAATATATGCTATTCGCTGCACACCAAGATCTCTGAGACGATTAATAGCAAAAGCCAAATCATTCAGAAAACAAAAACCATTCGCATAGCCCGTCATACCATGGTGAAGACCTCCACCTAATGAATAGGCACGCCCCCCATTAGCAACTAAGTCAGCCGCTAATAAGGAGCTCCCTACAGAGGTTGCTGGCCTCTTAAACATTTCTGGAAAAACAGGGTTTGATAGTGATCCAATATTATAGGTTTTTGCATCTTTTTCTGAAATTTTTTGAGAAACTTCGGTTTTTTTTAAAACAGCAATATAATCAGCTGTATGAAAACTCTTAAGAAGTTCGGGCTTTGCACATGGGCCCGTTTTGTATTCCCCTTTATCACAAATTCCAATTGCTCTTACTAAATCCAAAACTGCAGATACACGGGGTATCGATAATGGATGCTTTCCTCCGAATTGAGATTTACGATAAACCTCTGAACCAATTAAGATAGCTTTTGCCGAATTCGTTTCTTTCAACTCTAGAACTTTCAATGCTTATAGAGTTTAGATTTAGAGGTTTACATTCATTTATCAAAAGTGGTCTTGATAAAATACATGTAAGCCACGGTCACTGGTCCTATTAAAATTGCAAAAATCAAAGTTCCTACTCCAGCTGTACCACCCAAAGACCATCCAAAAACTACCACTGAAATTTCTAAAAAGTTCCTTACGTAAGCCATTGGAATTCTGGTTTTTTTACTAAGACCGGTCATAAGACCATCACGAGGGCCTGGACCTAAATTTGCAATAAGATAAATACTTCCCCCTAAACCTATAACTAGGATTGCAATAAAGACTTGCACGAGTTTTAGTAAATTTTCTGTTTGGTATGGTATATAAGGTAGCGTTATCTCAATAACTGCTGCCACAACAAAAAAGTTTATGAAAGTTCCAATACCCGGTTTTTCTTTGAGAGGTATCCAAAACAGTAAAACAGCAAAACTAACCAAAATAATTGATAAGCCTATGCCAATTCCAAATTGCACAACAAAGCCTTGTGCTAGAACCATCCAAGGGCTAACCCCAAAATTTGAGCCAAATAATATAGCATGCCCAAAACCGAAAATCATAAGCCCAAGAAATAAAAATAGTACCGATTGTAGAGGGGGTTTAAACGATAACGGAGTTGGAGCACTCCAAAATAAATTTGGAACACTTGTTAACGAAAATATTTTTGAGATGGCTTTCACTTAACCTAACTAGAAATCTTTTAAAACTTTTGCAATCTAGATTTCAGTCAATTTTTTCTATCCAAATCTATTTAAATGGTATCCTCTATTCCAAAAGCTATCTATAAATGAAAAGCATAATGATTAAGAAAAAAGAAGATTTAAGATCAGCCCGTTGGTTTGCACCAGATGACTTAAGATCCATGGGTCATAGATCTCGTGCTATGCAAATGGGACTCGATCAAGCAGATTGGGAAGGCAAACCTATTATTGCCATTATTAATACTTGGTCAGACTTATCACCATGCCATCATCATTTAAGAGACCGAGCCGAATTTGTTAAAAAGGGCATTTACCAAGCCGGAGGTATGCCTGTTGAAATGCCTGTTCATTCTTTTTCGGAACAATTTCTAAAGCCAACGTCAATGCTGTATCGAAACATGGGAGCTTTCGAGGTTGAAGAAACACTGCGCTCTCACCCAATTGATGGAGCCGTCTTGATGGGTGGATGTGATAAATCAACACCAGCACTGATTATGGGCGCAACCAGTATGGGACTACCATTTATTTACATGCCTGCAGGAGCAATGTTGCGAGGTAACTATGCAGGTGAAAAGCTAGGGTCCGGTACTGATGTTTGGAAATACTGGGACGAACGTAGAGCTGGAAATATTTCCAAAGAGCAATGGTATGGCGTTCAAGGTGGTATAGCCCGTAGTTATGGTACATGTATGACAATGGGAACGGCATCAACTATGATGAGTATTGCTGATGGTTGGGGGCTAACTTTACCAGGGTCATCTTCAATACCAGCCCCCGATGCTAGTCATAAACGTATGGCGACTGACTGTGGTCGTCGAATTGTTGAGATGGTTTGGGAAAATTTAACTCCTGACAAAATCATAAACGAAGCCAGCACAAGAAACGCAGTAACGGTAGCCATGGCGACAGGTTGTTCAACCAATGCAATTATCCATTTGATTGCGATGGCACGTCGTGCCGGTGTCAATCTAACCTTGGATCAACTCGATGAAATAGGCCGAACTACACCCGTGATCGCCAATATTCGTCCATCAGGAAAAGAATACTTGATGGAAGATTTCTTTTATGCAGGGGGTTTGCGAGCTTTGATGGTTGAGCTGGGGGATAAACTTGATCTAAGTGTCAAAACAGTTACAGGAAAAACACTAGGCGAATGTGTTAAAGGAGCTAAAAATTATAATAGTGATGTCATTCGTACCCTAGATAATCCAGTTTACCATGAGGGATCTTTAGCTGTTTTAAAAGGAAACCTTGCTCCTGATGGAGCCGTCATAAAACCAGCGGCAATGGATCCAAAGTTTCAAAAACATAGAGGCCCCGCCATTGTTGCAAACAGTTATTCTGAATTGAAAGAAATAATAAATGATGAAAACTATCCTATAACAGCTGATCATATTTTAGTTTTACGAAATGCCGGACCAAAAGGTGGTCCAGGAATGCCAGAATGGGGTATGATCCCTATGCCAAAAGCATTACTTAAGCAGGGACACCGGGATATGATTAGATTATCTGATGCAAGAATGTCTGGAACGTCTTATGGCGCGTGTATTCTTCATGTTGCCCCAGAAGCCTACATTGGTGGGCCGTTGGCGTTAATAAAAAATGGCGATATCATAGAAGTGGATATACCTGAACGAAAACTCAATGTTGATATTTCAGAAAATGAATTGAGTAATCGGCGAGAAAAATGGAAAGAACCCGAACCTCGTTATGAACGTGGTTATGGTTACATTTATTCAAAGCATATTGAGCAAGCTGATAAGGGTTGTGATTTTGACTTCCTAAAGTCAGACTTTGGATCGGCTGTTAAAGAACCAGAAATAAATTAAAGTACTAATTGTTTTCTAAATTTTCATATACTTCTGGCATAAATCTTGGGGAACAGTGACAGTAAAATTCCAAATCTTCAGTCTCGCTTAGATTAGTAATTCTTTGAGGAATATTGGCTGGAATTATAACGCTATCCCCAACTGAAACCTCAAATTCTTCTTCACCCACCATGACCAATCCACTTCCTTTTCGAATAATATAGATTTCTTTTGTATCTCTTAGACGGTGTAATTGGGTTGTAACTGACGGTTGAACTCTGGCAATTGCCAAAGAAAAATCTTTAACTTCGTCACTATTCAAACACTCTGTGATATAACATCTTTCATCGGTCCAAAACTCGGAAGAACTGATTTTATCTTTCGATAACTTCACTGGAAAATTCCTTTCATTTTAATATTACCAGCTTGGAACGCAGTCCATGCCACCATCTACTGTAAGATTGGCACCAGTAATAAATTTTGCATGATCTCCTGCCAAAAATAGAGCAGCATTAGCCACATCTTCACCGGTACCCAATCGACCAAGAGGCACAGCTCCTAACCAGCTCTTTACTCCGTCCGGCCAGTCTTGCTTTAAATTTTGCCGATCAATTAATCCTGGGCAAATTGAGTTTACACGGATTTTCTTGGGGCCAAGCTCAAGCGCTGAGGCCTTTGTAAAGTTTATGAGACCTGCTTTCGAAGCTGCATAATGGCTATGATTTAACGCAGGTGTCAGAGCTTCTATAGAACAGATATTAACAATGGACCCTCCTCTTTGAGCCTGTTCAGCAAAATATCGTGTCATCAAAATTGGGACTTGCAGATTAATCTCCAGCATTTCCCTCACTTTTGTTCCACTCATATCTGTTAATGCGCTTAAAGTTTGAGTAGCAGCATTGTTAACCAAAACATCAACAGTTTTCTGATCTTTCATAAGTGTTTCAAATATTTGTTTGCATGCATCTTGATTTGAAAAATCTCCAAAGACTCCTGAGATATCTGCCATTGAAAGCTTTGATAACTTAGTTTTAGCTTCTATGAACTCGGGGCTTTCGTTTCTTGCATGAAGAACTAATTCCGCTCCAGCCTCTGCAAACTTTTTTGCGATGGCAAACCCAATGCCACCTTTTGATCCTGTAATTAGAACCCGCTTTCCCGTCAGCTCAGTCAACTAAAATCTCCCTGGTCTGTGAAATATAAAAATCTAAGATAATCTCAATACCAAGTGTTCAAAAGTTCTGGCAAAATAGATTTAATTTTTTTTCCAGCAATACTGGCATATTCTAACACCTCTTCAATCGTATCAGGTTGCTGATCTTCTCCCCCATCAGCCTTATTTGTAATTGCTGAAAGGCCAACAACCTCAAAACCAGCCTGTTTGGCAGCAATTACTTCCATTATCGTAGACATTCCAACGGCATTCGCACCACTTGCGCTTAGAAAGCGCCGTTCTGCTGAAGTTTCCAAAGAAGGGCCAGTTATTCCTGCATAAATTCCTTGGCTTAATTTGATACCGGCGTTTTCAAAACAATTAGAGACTATCTTCTGTACCTTTTTATCATAAGCATCAGACATATCAGGAAATCGCAAACCTAAGTCATCATTGTGAGGACCAATAAGTGGATTTTGGCCAGTGAAATTAATATGATCGGTTAACATCATTATGCTTCCAGGCTCAAAACTTTTGTCCAAAGCACCTGCAGCATTTGTTACGATCATCTTCCCTACACCTAAGCTTTTAGCAACCCTTATTGGAAATCCTATTTCATGGGCTTTCCACCCCTCATATAGATGCAACCGACCCTGCATAACCATTACACACCGGCCACCAAAGAGCCCTACTACTAAGTTTCCTGCGTGAGATGGTGCCGTAGAGACAGGAAACCCTGGTATTTCTTTATATGGAATTACAACTTCATTTGAGATTTCATCTATTACATCACCCAAACCAGATCCTAAAATTAAAAGAAACTCAGGCTGATGATTTATTCTTTCACTAATATACGCAGAAGCAAATTTTATTTTTTTTATGACATCATTTTCCATGGAACCACTTTTTTATTCAAGGCTGGCTTTTATTTGTGGCGCTAATTCACGAACCTCGTCGTAAATTTTTTCAATATCAATTCCAGTGATTTTTTTATTTTTCACAATATGTTTCCCCGATACAAAAACATCTGTTATGTCAGATCGGCCTGCGCCAAATACAAGATGTGTTATGGGATCAAATAGAGGTATAGAATGAGAGTTATTTACATCAACCATGATAATATCTGCACATTTTCCTATTTCCAAACTTCCAATTGACTCAGATTTACCCAATGCTTTCGCACCATTAATAGTTGCCATATGAAGCACCTGCTCAGCAGTTAGAGCGTCAGCTTCCATATTCAGACCTTTTGCTAAACCACAAGTTAACCGCATTGCCAGCCACATATCTAAGTCATTGCCACTTATTGCCCCATCCGTACCGATTGTCAGATTTATACCCGCTCTTTTCATTTCTTTAACTGGAGCAATACCTGACCCCAACTTCAGATTTGACATCGGGTTAAGAACAACATTTGTCTTGCTTTTGGCTATAAGAGAAATCTCTTTTTCATCAAGATGTACACAGTGAGCCAGTACTACATTTTCACCCAACAATTTATGTTCATTCAAGTGTCTTATGACTGAATTATTATATCTTGTCTTAATATCATTTTGTTCTGCTTTAGTTTCTGCTGCGTGGGTGCAAAATATTATCCCATACTCATCCGCAATTCTCTTAGCATCAGTCAGGTTTTCTGGAGAAACCGTATAACTACCATGAGGCAGAATCGCAGGGATTACGTTTTCATCAGCCTGATGATTTTGGGAAAACTGATGAGCCTCAGAAATATAATCTTCATGAGACCGGCCGCCTATTCCTGGCAAATCAAAAAAGATCCCACCGGTAGAGATCCGCATACCTAATTTTTTTGCAGCGTTAGCTGTTTCTTCTGGATACCAAAACATATCCATAACAGTAGTCGCACCACTCAACAAATTTTCTGCCAATCCTAAAATAGAACCTAGGTATGTAGTTTCAGGAGTGAGGATTGCTTTTTCAGCTATCCAAACCCGTCCTAACCACTCCTCAAGAGGCAGGTTTTCCACAAGCCCTCTAAACAAACTATCAGCAGCATGACAGTGCATGTTAATCAAGCCTGGCATCACTATATTCCCATTTGCTGAGATCGTTTTTTTTGCTCGAAAGCTATCGACTGAAACTGTATCAGAGCTTTCTAGTGCTGTTATCCTTCCATCACTGACCGTCATCAGGCCATTTCCAATAATGGAATGAGCTGGATCACATGTTACGATTAAGGCGGCTTTAATTAAAATATCATCCATTGCGATACTCTCTCATACTTATCAAATCTCTTGTCTCAGTGAATGACCCAAACACTAGCACCAAGAAGGATCCATTTAAGTAACCTGTTGTATAAATCCAGATCCGTGAAGGTTCTATAATTATCTACTTTTTTCCAATATTGCTTTTGCGAGTTCGTAATCAAGAATAGCATGCGTGACAAATTTCCCTTTTAAAGCCGCCGATACAGCTAAGTCTTTTTTTAATCCTGAAGCAACTAAGATCCTTTTTGGGGTTTTTAGAATATCTTCCAGCTGAATTGCTATCATACGTTCTTGAAGTTGATGTATAGCACTGAGATTTTTTAACCTTTTTAATTGCGCTTTAATCGTTTCTTCTTGTCTCAAATCTTGAGCTAAAGGCTTGCTTGAAAGAATTGCTGGCGAATGAAGAGTATAACACTGTGCACCTATTCTGTTAGCAATTTGAATTGCGCAATCTTCCGCACTTAGTAATCTGTCTGACTCCATTGATCCTATTATCTGACAAACTGAGGTGCTATCAATTTTGCGGTCCGGTAAATTTTCCCCAACTGACTTTATGGTTTCACCCCAAGCGACACCTATTACGTCACCTGGCTCAATAATGTTATAAAAAGCTAAAGCAGCCACTCTAGCAGTTTGCCGCAATGCGGATGAAGGATCAGAATTTGGTCCACTGTTCGCTATGTAAACATCCTCAAGATCAAACATTTTTCGCAATTCTTGACCAATTGAGGAGCTCCGAAGGCTTTCACCGTTGACCCTGATATCTACGATGCCACGATCTCGCCCTTCTTTTAAATAATTTACTATAGTCGCTCTAGAGAGACCAAGACGATCTGCTATCTGACCCTGATTTAAACCTTCCTGATAATATAAAAGAGCAACATTAGCCAAATAACTTTCATCTTTCGTCGAGTATGAAAGACCAGCTTCAGTTTCAGTGTTACTCTTTCTCAGCATAAGCTTTTTTCATTTCTGATTAACGTAAAGAAGCTTCCACATTACCGCCATCTACTGTCATGACATGTCCAGTTGTTCGTTCAGCTTGAGCGAGCGCAACAAAAGCTTGTGCCACGTGGCTAGCTTTCACTTCTGCATTTAGTAAATTACCAGCCATATAGCTTTCTTCTGAAACGCCCCTTGCAGTTGCACGTTCAGCTATAAAATTATCTGTAAGCAAGCCAGATCTTATTCTGTCAGCGTTTACCCCATTAACTCGGATACCATCTGCTCCCAGCTCAAGCGCAAGCTGCCGCATCAAGAAAAATGTGGTTGCTTTTGGCATTCCGTATGCACCAAAATTTTTACCTGGGTTGACGGCTTGTTTCGAAATATTAAACAAAATTTGACCGCCTCTGGATTGTAACTTCAGCAAGTTGGCTGCTTCTTTTGCAAACTCATAATGAGAAAAAAAGTTTAACTCAAAAGCTTTTCTTACCGAGGAACCTGGCATATCTACCATCGCTCCTGATTGAGCTGATCCTGCGTTTGAAACAAGTATATCAAGACCCCCATACGCCTCTATCACAGATTTAATTGCTTCTGATGCAGCATCTGGATCAGTTACGTCGAGCGCTTTTCCAAAATGCCCTGGTCCCAATTTTTCGGCAGCAATATCCAAATTTTCTTGGTTGATATCAACTAAGAAGCATTGTGCACCTAATGAAGAAAAAGCCTTCGCCGTTTCAAATCCAATGGTTCCTGAACCTCCAGTTACCATTACCACTTTACCTTGAAACGGTGGGGCTTTGCCTTTGCCCAATTTAGCTTGCTCCAACGACCAGTATTCACAGTCAAACAAATCTTTTTCACCAATTGGATAAAAACCACCTGCATCCTCGCCAACTGACCTTACGCGGGCATTTTGTACAACAAGATCACCCGCTATACTTGCAGATTTAAAATTTGCACCAAGGCCTAGAAGGCCCACTCCCTCCATCCATATTGTTTTCGGATCAGGCGGAAGAATAGTTTTGGGTTGGGCCGCTTTAGGAGCCTGCCTTTCAAACATCGCCTTATATTCAATTTCATAGTCCTTTAGCGCTTCTTTTATAGCAGACCTTCCCTGTTCCCAGACTGATTTGCGCAAAACTAAAGGACGGCCCTTGATCCTAATAACATGGTCTGGAGAAGCTGTTCCTCGTTCTGACAAGCTTTTTAAATCATCTCTCTTTAGAAACTTCATTTCTTCTGGACCATTTCTTACATCAATAATCGGCATAGCAGCATTAGGACCAATCATTTCTGCAATTAGACCCCTTATAACTGGTAAAACTCCATGAGATGAGTGGCTGGCTTTCACATTGAGAGCTGTTGGATTTTCAAGATTTAAGTAATCTGCAACAGTTTGTGTGTGCGATATTATCTGATTATAACTTTTTTCAGCTGTCTGGCCAAAAGCAAAATGACCATGCCCTAGTAAGATCAGGCCCTCTACACTGGGATCCTCTTCATAAACTTCAGCAGCTTTTTTTGCTAGAGCGAAACCAGGCATTATGTATGGTACTATTCCTAACCGCGAACCAAAAATTTCTCTGCAAACTTCTTCAGCGTTTGGGAGATTCGCAAGAATTAGAAATGGTGTGGCATGGGTATGATCAACAAATTTATGAGGCAAAAACGCATGCAAAAGTGTTTCAACGGAAGGGTTTGGCGCAGAGCTGTCTAACAAATTAGCTCTCTGTACATTTACCATATCTTCATCAGACAGTTTATCTAGGTTTCGTAACTCTCTCAGAGGGTCCAACCACAGGCCAGGAAGGCCAGGTGCTTGTATCGTATCTAAGTCCCAGCCTGATCCTTTAACATGTATTACTTGTTTAGTATTTCCAAAAAGATCTTTTCGTTCAACTTTAACAGATGTGTTACCGCCACCGTGCATAACAAGATCGGGATTTTGCCCAATTATTCTTGATGTATAAACCCGAAGAGCAAGTTCTTGATCAGCAAGATCTTTGCCTGCTTGATCGATATAGGATTTAGCTTCACTAGAATTATAATTATTTTTGATCATATTGTTTAAAGTCCTGCTAAATCTGGAAACATTTTTGCTAAAGCTTTTTCGGATGCATCAGAAACACCCCTCTCAGTTATCAATCCTGTAACTAGTCTGTTTGGGGTGACATCAAACGCTGGGTTACCTCCAGAAACACCCTCTGAGGTAACTCTTATTTCTTCAATGCTATTTTTTTCGTGGTGTCCAAAAATATGAGTGACCTCACGAGACGCTCGCTCCTCAATTGGGATATCCGCTACGCCATCACTTATTGTCCAATCTATTGTGGGTGAAGGCAAAGCTACATAAAAAGGAACATCGTTATCATGAGCTGCTAGAGCCTTAAGATAAGTGCCAATTTTGTTACAGACATCACCTTGAGCAGTGGTTCTATCAGTGCCTACAATAACCATATCAACAAGACCCTTCTGCATTAGATGTCCACCAGCATTATCTGTAACGTATGTATTACTAATACCATGGCTCTCTAACTCCCAGGCTGTCATTGCGCCCTGATTTCTTGGCCTTGTTTCATCGACCCAAACATGGATAGGAATGCCTGCTTCGTGTGCATGATACATTGGTGAAGTAGCTGTACCCCAATCTACAGTAGCCGGCCATCCAGCATTGCAGTGTGTTAACATCCTAACAGGTTCACCAGCAGGTTTTTTGGATGCTATTTTTTTGACAATCTCTAATCCGTGCTCACCTATTTTTTTGTTAATTCCAACATCTTCTTCAGCGACCTGATGAGCCAGCTCCAATGCTTTTAAAGGACGCTCATCTTCTGAAACTGGGGTCAGTGCACCTAGTAGCCTATCCAGAGCCCACTTTAAATTGATTGCTGTTGGACGAGTCTCTATCAAAGTATCATATGTATTTTTCAGACCCGAATCTGAAGCATCATCACTTAAAGATATTGCTACACCATAAGCAGCAGTTGCACCTATAAGAGGTGCACCCCTTACCCACATATCGCGTATTGCCACTGCAAATTCATTCAAGTTTGTTAGAGCAACAATCCTAAAATCATGAGGTAACCATCTTTGATCTATAATTTTTACCTGACAATCTTTGTAATCATACCAGATCGACCGATAATGAGTTCCTTGAACCTTCATAGGTAATTCTCCGAATTGAACTTTTTTGCCAGATCGGTCAGTTCACTAGCATTTTTTATCGACTTATTATTTAATATTAAATCTCTTCCCATCATTAAGTTTCTAGCTTCAAGCTGGGATCTCTTCTTAGTGTCACTAATCTCTTCAAAATCTGCATTATGGGCAAGTGATAAGACACGTCTGTGCATTTCAATACCGCATATAGCAACAGCATCTTGCCATATGTGTTCCAGCATGTTGTTAAGAGCAATTTCTGAACTATCACCCTGATCTTCAAACATTGACCGAGGAAACAAAATACCTGTTCTTTCAGAATTCCATAGTTTTTTGAATTCATCCTGAAAAGCCGCACAAGTTTCTATAATAACTTCCAGAATCCAATTTTGATATTCTAACAATGTTTCGCTGCTGCGATGCCCTGGCTGACTGAAATATGCCATTAAATAATTAGAAATTAACATCCCAATATCAAAGCCCATTGGACCATAATAGCCAAATTCTGGGTCTATAACTTTTGTTTCATTATCAGTGCACATCACTGAACCTGAATGTAAATCACCATGACATAAAGTTTCAGTATTAGCTGTGAACTTCATCAACATCCTCTGCGCTTCACTTTTCATTTTAACATCGGATCTAAGTATCTTAACAACCGGATCCAATCCGTCTGTATGATGATTCATTTCCGCCTGAAAATAAGGATCCGTGAATACCAGACTTTCAGTGATCGCCATAAGAGCTAGGTTTCCCTGAAACATTGCCGTATCACTCTTTTTGTCTGCTGTTTGGAGTGACAAATCGGAACCTCTAAAAGCAGTACGGGCACAGAATTCTCCAAGCCTCTGCGCTAACCCGTCAATTTTGTCTCCAGCTATTAATTTTTTTCTTAAGATGACATGCGGCAAAAGCATTTCCATAGCTATAATGGCTTGCTCTTTATTGAAATAATATATTTCCGGAACACTCCCAGGATCGCGCTTCGCTTGCCTTACTAAAACCTCATGCTCATAAAACGAGCGACTTAAGGGTAATGGCCAGCTATCGCCCACCAACCTGACATAAGGCAAAGCCTGCTTTACGATTATATTCCCTGAGTTACTTGAGACCGTATAAACTAGATTTAAATTTCCATCGCCTACTTCATTTATTTTCCATTTACTTGTGTCATCACCAACTATTTTACAGATTGCCTCGACAGAACCCAATCTGTCAGCAAGCGTTTCGATTGTAAGAGGTTCGTATTTATCCGGAGACATACAATGGTTCCTCCTTATTTAAATTTTAACTTATAATGAACATGAACAAGCATTAGCATAATTTGACTTTTGTCAATAGTGTTGACAATTGAAAAGCTTAGGTTAAGCTTTTCTGAGGGAGAGGGGAATGTCGAAAATTGCTTGCCAAATTTCAGGTATTGTAAAATCATTTGGACCAAACAAAGTTCTCCGGGAAATTAACTTAGATTTGCCGGCTGGTATGGTCACTGTTCTTATGGGCGCGAATGGTGCCGGAAAGTCAACTTTAGTTAAAATTCTATGTGGCGTTCATCAAGCAGATGCCGGAACGGTTAATCTTTTTGGTGAAAGATTCGAACCAGTTTCACCTGCAGACGCATTTAAATCTGGAGTTGTAACCGTGCATCAATCAATAAACAACGGTGTTATTCCTGATTTGGACGTAGTTTCAAACCTAATGATTGATAAACTTGCAGAACAAAATTCAGGGTTTTTTATTAACTCAGAAAAACTTAAAAGAAACGCTGATGAAATTGCTTCGGCTATGAATATTAACATGGATACCTCCACTTTGGTGCGAGATTTGGGTCCAGCCGATAAGCAGATGATTGCCATAGCTCGCGCAATGGCACATGCTCCCAAACTGCTTATCTTACTATATCAGGGCTGTTTGAAGAAAAGCCTCTCAATTATGAGGGCGCTGTAACAGCAATGCTCGGCCAGAAGCTCTCTCAAAATGAGATAAAGATAAATGAGCGAGAAAAAGAAATATTGAACTTAAAGGACGTAAAATTAGCCAATGATAGCAAACCCTTTAACTTGTCTTTCTTTGAAAATGAAATTGTTTCAATTACCGGTCTGATTGGTAGTGGCAAAACAGCTTTAGCGTCACAAATATTCGGTTTAAATCCTGATCCGAAAGTCACTATGACCTTAAATGGCAATTCATACAGCCCACAAAGCCCAGAGCACGCTATTTCAGCTGGCGTTTTTATGTGTCCGAAAGATAGAGCGTCAAATGCTGTGGTGTCAGAATTTGATATATCTAACAATCTGGCATTACCATTTTTCAAACGGCATAGCAGATTGTCTTTTATTCGGAACAAAAGTCTTACGCAAAATGCTAGAAACTCTATCAATGAGCTTGGAATAGTGTGTCAGTCTGAAATGGACTCTGTTACAACATTATCTGGGGGAAACCAGCAGAAGGTCATGGTTGGAAGATGGTTAGCTGAGGACTCTTCTGTACTTCTACTAGACGAACCCTTTCAAGGAGTAGACATAAAAGCCCGGCGTGATATCGGTCATCAAATACGATCAACATCTAGACAAAGAGCCACCATAATATTTGTTGCTGAGCTTGATGAAGCCTTAGAAATTGCAGACAGAGTTATTGTTTTACACGAGGGAAATCTTGTTGGTGACTATCAAAACAAAAGTAAAAATATACCAAAAATAGTATCAAGTTTTAGCGGAAGCGCTAATAATCTAGATAGCGCAAATTACGGAACTTAATTATGGCTACTAATGAAAAAATGAATTTCCGAAGTTTTGCTATAAAGTATGGCTTCCTTATTTTGCTTGCAGGTTTGTTAATCTTCTTTTCCATAGCGGCCGAGGGTTTTGCTGGACCACGATCGGCTGTATTTATTTTTCAGTCCGTTTCTATAACAGGTATTTTGGCCCTAGGTGTCACAGCAACTTTAGTTGTCGATGGCTTTGACCTTTCGATCGGATCAGTTGCAACTTCTGCGCTTATGTTATCGGCATATGTTATGGTTGTCTTAGAGATGTCAGCTTTCACTGCAATTATTGCATGTTTAATCATGGGTGCTGCAGTTGGTTTCATCAACGGATTACTAATTGTAAAAGCCAGAGTGCCAGATCTTTTGGCAACTCTAGGAATGATGTTCCTATTAATAGGACTTCAGCGCATTCCAACAGAGGGTCGCTCAATTTCTACTGGCATGAAATTACCAGACGGGTCCACTGCTGAAGGAGTGTACTCACAAGCTTTTTTATGGCTTGGGAGACATAGACTAGACTTCTTCTTAGAAAAACTTATTCCGATACCAGTAATCATTTTCATTCTAGTAGGTATTTTAATATGGGTTTTTCTAGAATTAACACGGCACGGAAGATTGATGTATGCCATTGGTTCCAATGAAACAGCTACGGCACTTGCTGGCGCTAATGTGAATAGATACAAAATTTTAGCTTACGTTATATCTGGGGTAATGGCATCCATCGGTGGTATTTTGCTTTCTGCTCGCTTGGGGAGGGGAGATATTGCTTCAGGAAACAATCTTTTACTAGATTCAGTAGCTGCGGCGTTAATTGGATTTGCTGTTCTTGGTGCAGCCAAACCTAACGCATTTGGAACAGCGATAGGTGCCCTGTTTGTGGGTATTCTTTTACAGGGTCTCACAATGATGAATGCACCCGCACCTTATTATACACAAGATTTTGTAAAAGGCGCGGTACTGGTAATCGCGCTGATTTTTACATTTGCCCTATCTTTCAGTGGGCGTAAAAGCGGCCATTGACTTGGCTTAGTAAACAAGGGAGGAAACCTATGATAAGAAGATCAATACTGAAACTAATTGGGGGAATGGTTGCATTACCTGTGACCCTTACCACCTCTGCATTAGCAGGAGATATGCCTGCACCATTTGACAATCCTGGTGATGTAAAAATCGCTCTTGTCAGATACCTTTCAACAGGTGACTTTTTTCAAGCATATTTGTCAGGGGTAGAAACACAAGCAGCAGCTCTAGGAGTTGACTTGAGAGTTTTTGATAGTAGGCAAGATGCTGCCCTTCAATCTGATATGGTAGACCAAGCCATAGCGCTTGGCGTTGATGGAATCGTAATTCAACATGGGCTTACTGAAAGTATGCGAGACGCAGCTCAAAGAGCTGTAGATGCTGGAATTAAAGTTGTTGCATTTGATGTGAACGTTGAGAACGCAGCAATTCCTCAAATAGAACAATCTGACTACTTACTAGGTAAGCTTGCTTTGGAACAAGCTATCAAAGATAATGGAACATCTTGGAAAGCTGGCTATGTTTATGTTCCTGGTATTGCGCCACTAGACAGAAGACATGCTGCATGGGAAGACATAAAAGCTGCAAACCCTGGCATAGAAGAAGTTGCTCAATTTGGTACGCTTGATAACCCAATTGCAAACTCAAACGCCAACCAGGCACGATCCGTATTGCAAGCCAACTCAGATATTACTGTTATGTTTGCTCCATATGACGAGTTTGCCAAAGGCGTAAAAATCGCAGTGGACGAAGCTGGGCTAACAGATCAAATAGATATTTATTCAGCTGACGTTTCTACTGCCGACATATCAGCAATGCGCGAACCTAATTCTGCTTGGGCAGCAACAGTTGCTACTAATCCTGCAGTTGTTGGAGAAGTGTCAGTAAGATCACTCGCCATGATGCTTGCTGGTGAAAACCCAGGTAGTAATGTTGTCGTGCCACCAACATTGATCACTCAGAAATTCTTAAATGATAATGATATTAAGAATATGGAAGACCTATCAGCAAAAATGCCACAATTTGCTCACGCTGATGTGTCAGTTCCAAGCTGGATGCCATTACCTAAGCGTTAAAACTATTTTGAGCTGGGTCCATACCCAGCTCAAATTTCTTTTCTATATTTGACTTTTAGAATTCAGAAGATCTATGCCCAGAAATATTATTAAGATTTTAGAAAAAAATTTTAGTGATATGAAGGCCGGTGAAAAAATGCTGATATCTTCTCCTGAGAAAATTACCGAATATGTTAATTCCTTGGCACCAGGATGCTTCAAGTCGGTGAAACAAATCCGGAAAGAACTGGCATTATTAGAGGGCGCAGACAATACTTGCCCCGTAACCACAGGAATTTTTCTCAAGAAGGCAATTCAAGATAATTATAACCCAGAGAGAATAGAGAGATCTTCTATGCCTTTTTGGCGGGTAATTGATGAACACCATCCAATTATAAAAAAGCTTGAAATTGAGAGCGGCAAAATAGAAGACCTGAGAACTGCAGAAGGTTTCAAATAGCTAGATATGAAATTTAAATTTTTGAGCTCTCTAAGTTACAAAAATCTATAACCCAGCCAATTCAACTATCTCTTGCGAAACTTGTTCAATGTTAATACTATTTTTTGCTTGTATCAAAAAATAGGGCCTATCTTCTCTTGCCACTTTTAGATCTCTTTCCATCGAGCTTAAATCAACATCGACATAAGGCGCCAAGTCCGTTTTATTAACAAGCAAGATATCCGATTTCATCATTGCTGGGCCTCGTTTTCTTGGAATGTCAGAGCCCATCGCCACGTCGATCATATAAACTGTTACATCTGCTAATTCTGGGGAAAATGTTGCTGATAAATTATCTCCACCACTTTCAATAAAAATTAGATCTAAGTCATCATGACGTCGCTGCAATTCTTCCACTGCAGCAAGGTTTATTGAAGCATCTTCTCTTATAGCTGTGTGAGGGCAACCACCAGTTTCTACTCCAATTAGACGCTCTTCTGGAAGAATTTGCATCCGCATTAAGGCCTCTGCATCTTCCTTTGTATAGATATCATTTGTTATAACACCAACTGAATATCTCTGTTTTAAATCTTTGACGATTGCAGCCGTAAACGAGGTTTTTCCTGCTCCAACTGGCCCACCAATACCAACACGAACAGCAGACTTTTTTTGATTATTCATGTTTTAAAAACCCTTGGCTGAAGGTGTTCGTGTTCCATCGCTGAAACATCTGAGAAAAAACAAGCAGAGTTTAAATCATCAATTTCACTTTCAGAAGCACTCTGTACAAGATCAGAAATTTTTGAAGACAGCCCTAACATTATACGCTGACCCTCGGTTTGACCAATAGGAATTAGGCGAATTGCAACCGATACAAGATTAGAACAAAATGCGTGCAAATAAGCAGGTAGAATAAGATCTTGCTCAATACTCTGATTTTTTGCAGCCAGGGCGACAGCTATTGGTAGGGATAGTTCACCTATATCCTGTTTCCAGACATCCTCAATTACCTTTGCAAATGCACTGCCTTGTAACTTTGTTTCCAATAGGCGCTCCCCGGCAGGGCACAACGCAATAGATAATTCATTCATTTTCTTAGCGTCATACCCTCGAAGTATCAGACTTATAAAGATAGCATCAGTTCTTAAAGATCCATACTCTAGTAGATCTGTAATCCAATTTTGCAATTTCTTACCATTGCTTACATGGCCTTTATCGATGGCCCACTCCAGCCCATGGGAATAGGCAAAGGCACCGATTGGAAATGCGGGAGACATCCATTGCATTACTGTCATAAATTTCAAATCAGTGTGCATGTGCATGGGTACTTTTTACGTGTTCATGTGAATGTGTTCTGCCATGGCCATAAGCACCACCAAGTGGCGTAAAAGGTTCTGTAACATGCGTTATAATTCCACCTAAATGTTCAATCATATGTTCTATGACGTGATCATGCTGAATAAGTATTCTGGTCTGCTCAACTTGTGCTGGCGTGTGGCGGTTTCCAATATGCCAAGCATATTCCAACATTTTACTCCCTGTAATAGCAGCCAACAATTCTGGTTTGGCTATTATTTCCACAAGATTTTCGTCATCTAATTCTAGTTGGTCACCATGGTTCAAATTTGTTGCTTTTTCGAGATCTATCAAAAAATCTATTCCACAATCCGTAAGCAGTCTTTTTCTACGGAGAAACCGATCTGAGTAATTCAAAGAGCACTTTAATTTAGCATTTGAAGTAGGACTCGTAATAACTGATTTAACTAAAAACATGCTGATTTCCTAAAACATAAAATAGCGCTGCGCCATGGACACTTCGTCAGCTGGCTGACACGTTAAAAGCTCTCCATCGGCGCGAACTTCATAGGTTTCTGGATCAACATCAATTTTTGGTAAAGCTACATTCAATTTCAAATCGAGTTTTCCAATATTTCTGGTATTTTTAACTGGTACCGCTTTCTTAGCTAAACCTAGTTTTGAACTTATACCATCAGCGTGAGCAGCCTCCGAAACAAACGTCACAGAAGACTCCGACAAAGCCCTCCCAAAAGCCCCAAACATTGATCGGGTGTAAACTGGTTGAGGGGTTGGAATGGAAGCATTTGGATCACCCATTTGAGCAACAGCAATTGTCCCGCCCAATAAAACCATCTCTGGTTTTACTCCAAAAAATGCTGGGTTCCAAAGAACAAGATCCGCTCGCTTACCAAGCTCTACTGAACCAACCTCATGCGATATTCCATGAGCAATTGCAGGATTTATTGTGTATTTTGCAATGTATCGTCGAGCTCGCAGATTATCATTGTCACCAGTTTCTTCGGAAAGAGCACCTCGTTGCTTTTTCATTTTATCGGCGGTTTGCCAAGTTCTTATAATGACTTCCCCAACTCGACCCATAGCTTGGCTATCCGATGCTATTATAGAAAAGGCCCCCATATCATGTAGAATATCCTCTGCCGCAATTGTTTCTCGCCGTATGCGGCTTTCAGCAAATGCTATGTCTTCTGGGATAGATTTATCAAGATGGTGACAAACCATTAACATGTCTAAATGCTCTTCAACTGTATTTTTAGTAAATGGTCTTGTTGGGTTAGTTGAAGACGGTAATACAAATTGTTCGCCACAAATTTTTATGATGTCAGGCGCATGACCGCCTCCTGCTCCTTCAGTATGAAAAGCATGTATTGTTCTTCCTTTCATGGAATCAACAGTTCGTTCAACAAAACCACTTTCGTTTAATGTATCAGTATGGATCATCACTTGAACATCAAGATCATCTGCTACGCCCAAACAACAATCAATCGCTTGTGGTGTTGTTCCCCAATCTTCATGAAGTTTCAACGCACAAGCTCCACCTAAAACCTGTTCTTCCAAAGCTCCAGGTAGCGAGGCATTTCCCTTACCTGCAAACGCAAGGTTCATTGGTAAACCATCTGCTGACTGCAACATTCTTCCAATATGCCAAGGACCTGGCGTACAAGTTGTGGCTAAAGTGCCATGTGCTGGTCCAGTTCCACCACCTAACATTGTGGTCACACCAGAGTGAAGAGCATCATCAATTTGTTGAGGGCAAATGTAATGAATATGGCTATCAAATCCCCCTGCAGTTAAAATTTTTCCCTCCCCAGCGATAATTTCTGTGCCAGGGCCAATTATTATATTAATGTTTGGTTGGGTATCTGGGTTACCAGCCTTACCTATTGCCTCTATCTTTCCATCTCTGAGAGCGACATCTGCTTTAAATATGCCTGTGTAATCAAGGATTAGAGCATTTGTGATTACTGTATCAGGTGCTCCATTAGCTCTTGTTACTTGCGACTGCCCCATACCGTCGCGAATAACTTTACCACCACCAAATTTAACTTCTTCTCCGTATGTCGTCAGATCTTTTTCTACCTCTATAAAAAGCTCGGTATCAGCCAGCCTCACCTTATCCCCAACTGTGGGACCATACATTCCTGCATAATCAAATCTCGAAATTTCTACTGCCATTAGAGATCACCCATTATTTTTCCGTTAAAACCAAAGATTCTTCTCTCTCCTGAAAAGGGAATAAGATTTACTTTTCTCGATTGACCAGGCTCAAATCGAACTGCTGTTCCAGAGGCTATATTTAGCCGCATTCCTCGAGCACTTTCACGATCGAAAGAAAGAGCTTCGTTAGTTTCAAAAAAATGATAATGGCTGCCCACCTGAATCGGGCGGTCTCCAGTATTAGATACCATTAAAGATGGACCTTCTCGTCCTTCAGTCAAAGTTATAGAACCATTTGAGGTTATTATTTCACCTGGTTTCATGATTTCTTATTTTCGCTCAAAAAAATTAATAGCAACGACAAAAACACAATGGCTATTGCTATGTATACCGGCACTGCACTCGCTTCGTGTAAATGAAAACTTGTACTGCTGTGGGCAAGTGAAATATTAGAGATAAAAACTAGAATTAAAAAAGTCATCGGGGAACGTGGCCTCTACCTGAACTTCTGGTATCATATCAGGAATACCTTCCATGCAGTCAGTCGATTTAACTATTGTTGCACCGAATTCCATCATTTCAGCTACGCTTTTCCCATCACGAGCTCCCTCAACAACAGCATCGCAAATTAGAGCAATAGCTTCTGGATAATTAAGCTTAACTCCACGGCTTTTTCTTTTCCGGGCAACTTCTGCTGCCATAGCTATTAAAAGTTTATCTTTTTCTCGAGGTGATAATTGCACTATAGCCTCCAAGCTTTTGGTAAATTTTTGTCTGTAATTTCAGTGATTATTGGCACAAGCATTTGCCTTAATTCATATCCAGTTAGAGCAATTAATCGCGCTACTAAAAAGTTGTCCTTGATAAGGCTAACTCCTGAATAACTATTCAAGTGATCTTTAAATCTATTCAACAATAACTTAGCCCTTTTTGACTTGAAAATAATAATAGCGGTTGCAGAGCCACCGGCAGCAACCGCTTGCCTTTTCAACAATCTCGATATGTTGCCACTCAATCGAGTTTTATCTAAAAAAATAATTTTTCCATCTACGCAAACTTCTATAGTGTCATCAAAACAACCAGAAATATTAGTCTCACCCATTGCTAGTCTACCAAAAATTACTGGCTCAACGATTAAAGCTTCTGCTTCAGATGAAAGGCTAACCTTTAATTCACGCTTTATTTTTCCCTGATCAAAGACAATCGTTTCTTGAGGAAGCCAGTAAATGCTAGCTGTGTTCTTTAACACAATTTTGTTTTCAACAATTGCAGCTGAGCCATCATTACTTTTGTAAATTCTTTCACATCCCTGGGTGGTTACTGTGAGTTTAGATTGATCTTCACATTCAATAATATTCGAAAATTTATCGCCGCCCGTTAGTCCCCCGGATGTATTGATAACGACGCATTCTAATCCATTAACCTTCCTCGGGAAAAGCGCCTTTGTGGAACCTTGCTGAAAAAGATTTCTTATTTTACTTTTGCCAGCAGATTTTAAATGTAATGCGCCATGTGCCCGAGGTAGTTGATCTGTTATGTCAATTTTTTCTAAATACATTTAATCTCCAGAAAGAGACCGACTCTATCATTAGCAATTTAATTTGGATTAAATTCAGGAAAATTTAAATTCATATAGACTATTTTGGAGTTTTTTTTGACCAATTTTTATGAATTGATTAAAATTTAATCATATAGACGTTTCCAAATGTGATTAATTTTTATAACTCTTAAACCGATCTTAAAAACTGAAGTCAGGGCCTGGCTACTGAAGACACTAACTATTAGGAATATATTGAATGCCAGACCAAACTCTACTTTTAAAAAATGCTGATATTTTATGTACTATGTCAGAGCCAAGTGATGATAAAAATCACATGGAAAGTGAAATTAAAGGTGGTGGCCTTTTTGTACGTAATGGTATCATTGAGGCTGTTGGAGAGAGTAGCTCTTTACCCAAAATAGCTGACACAATCATTGACATGAAAGGGCATGTTGTAATTCCAGGGATGGTTAACACGCACCATCACCTGTTTCAAAACTTAACCCGCGCTGTGCCTGCAGCACAAAACTCGGAACTTTTTGGTTGGCTAAAAACACTATATCCTATCTGGAGCAATATTGGACCAAAACATGTTTATTGGTCTACCGCTCTAGGATTGGCTGAACTTGCCTTGAGTGGGTGCACCACTTCTTCTGACCATCTCTATATTTATCCTAATGGGGCTAGATTGGATGACTCTTTGTCTGCTGCTGCAGACATTGGTGTTAGGTTCCATGGAACGAGGGGATCAATGAGTATAGGAGCATATAACGATAATAATCGTTATGCCATGCAGAGGATTGCACTAGCACCCTGCTCTCCATTTTCTGTAAGTATAGATTTAATGCGAGAAAGCGCTGAGATGGCGCGTTCTTATGGGGTGGGTTTGCACACCCACCTAGCGGAAAATGTAGAAGATATAGAGTATGGTCTTCAACAATTTGGGATGCGGCCTGGCGAATATATTGAAGCTGTCGGATGGACTGGAGACGATGTTTGGCATGCCCATTGCGTTCAGCTTAACTCAGAAGAGATTAGTTTATTTGCGAAAACAGGAACAGGTATCGCGCATTGTCCCTGCTCCAATATGCGACTTGCGAGTGGAATAGCCCCCGTTAGGCAAATGTTGGATAATGGCGTAAAAGTTGGCCTTGGTGTTGATGGCTCTGCCTCTAATGACAGCGGAAACATGTTGAATGAGGCCCGTCAAACTATGCTTTTACAAAGAGTAAATTCCAAAGCTAGCTCTATGACTGCTAGGGAGGCATTAAAGGTTGCCACCAGAGGTGGCGCATCCGTTTTGAATAGAGATGATATTGGTGTGCTCGCACCAGGCTATGCTGCTGACATAACAGCTTTTAAGAGAAATAATGTTGATTTCTCAGGAAGCGATTGGGATCCTGTTGCATCTTTAGTATTTTGCGGTCCAGGGAAGGCAAATTATACGATCATAAATGGAAAAATAATAGTTAGTGAAGGGCAGTTGACTACTATACCTATGGAAAAACTTATCCATGAACACAATACGCTATCCCATGATTTGATTAATCCATAGAGTTAAAGTTTATTAAGTTATCTGGCCCTATATTGATATCTAAGTTTTCAATAGAAAACTCGTTCAGGTTGCACCCATCTCCTTGTCTGTCAACAACCAAAAATTTTTGGCTTGCTTCTAAAACTATTAATGGGTGATGCCAGGTACCTTTTTGGTAACTTACTCCTTGATCGCCCCTTGCATAAAAACATTCAATGGTACTTAAATCTGGTTTTTCACCTGAACTGTTTGACTTACATACAACAACTATCCAACCGTGATTAGATAATGGAAAAAACGCTTGTGACCCCAAAGGATGCCGTTCCATTAAAACTAGCTTAATTGGATCCGGTCGACGTTTGCCCTCAAAGATAGATATTATTGGAACACCGCCTTCTTCTCCTACGTCAACCAAAGCTAGTGCATTAAATCGAGTGGTGGTGCCTTGATTAATTACTAATTCTTCTGCACCTTTTAGCTCAATAACCTCACCGTAAGAGCTAAAATTTTTTTGAGATAGTGTTCTAATTTTTAGTTTCTGTTGACCCATTTACAATTCAACCCGACCCAATACCCTTAACCTTGAAACACCACCATCTGGGTAAATATTCAGTCGAATGGCGTTTACTGGGCCAAAATCTTTAATGATTTCCGATGAGAACGTGTGAATAGCATCAGCGGATAGTTTTTGCTTAGGTAAAATTTCTTTCCATTTTTCAGCCAAATTTAGATCAAAGCCCTTTTCAACCACAGCAGCTTGAATACTACACATATCAGGAAAATTTCCTTTGAAGTGCGCGGTGTCTATTTCTATTTCATCAATAGTTCCTATTGTGCCCAATTGAACAACTATCCAATCATTACCTGGCTCTCGACGTCTGCGTGTCTCCCAGCCATCACCCATTGTTAACCCACGGCCTTCTGAAAGAAGGGCATTCACATCACCGTAATGAGCATCATTATATCCTAATATACATCCACCCAATTTAAGAGCAGAAAGCTCGCAAATATCACTTTTTTCATTTTCCCAATCGTAATTTACATCACCAAAAAGCCGAAGCCGAGCCACGCCGCCATCTGGATATATATTTAGTCTGACCATATTGACTGGACCTAAAGTATTTGTAGGCAATATGTGATGCGAGTCAGGACCTAGATCGACCTGATCTACAAGTGTTTTCCATTCAACTTTGCTTATATCACCGTCTGCGGAATGCCCCGCCTCGATCATAGCTCCAGGCGGATAGTTTCCGGTGAAATGCGCAGTGGTAATATCAACAAGGCTGATTATACCGGGTACGCCCAATTTTATTATGCACCAGTCATGGCCTCCTTGACGTCGTCTACGAGACTCCCAGCCATCCATCCACTTTCCGTTATCATCAAATTTATCTGGAACAAACACTGGTATTGTATCTTGTAACATTCTAGGGGCTTCAGCAAAAAAATCGTCACTTACTGAGTGGATTTCAGTACCCATTCTAGGGGAAGCCAAATTAACTAACCCCATTGCTTCCGAGGGAGGAGTCTCCTTTTCCATGCAAAAATCCTTACTATTTATTTATTAGTTTCAAACTTCGGACTTGGAAATTTCTCAATCCAATGCCTCGCTATATCAATACGCTTTGCTATCCAGACTTTTTCATGTGAAAGTATATAATCTAAAAACTTCACAAGCCCTTTGAACCTTGCTGGGCGCCCAATTAATCTACAATGTAACCCAACTGACATCATTTTCGGTGCGGTCGAACCTTCTGAATATAACGTATCAAATGCATCGATCAAATAATCCGAAAAGTGCTTTGCAGTATTGAAACCTTGGGCAGTCGCAAATCTCATGTCATTTGTATCAAGAGTATATGGAACAATCAGATGAGGCTTTTTTGTTTGCTCACTCCAAAAAGGCAGGTCATCTGAATAATCATCTGCATCATAAATGAAGCCACCTTCTTCTGAAACTAAATCACGTGTGTTTTCGCTTGTTCTTCCTGTGTACCATCCTAGTGGACGCTCCCCACAAATATCTTTGTGTATATCGATTGCTTTCTCCATGTGTGCCATTTCTTCCGACTTTGGCATTCCATGGTAATTTATCCACCTATATCCATGCGACGCAATTTCATGCCCATCTTTTAGCGCTTGCTCAATCACTAAAGGGTTTCTTTGCATCGCCATCGCAACAGCAAATAAGGTTATGGGGACTTTCCGCGATCGAAATAAATCTAAAATACGCCAGACACCTGCTCTTGAGCCATATTCATAAATTGACTCCATGGACATATGCCGCGCGCCTTCAAATGGAGCCGCACCAATTATTTCAGATAGAAAAATTTCCGAGGCTGGATCACCATGCAAAATAGAGTTTTCAGCGCCTTCCTCATAATTTAATACAAATTGAACAGCTATTTTCGAGCCATCTGGCCAAGTCGGCTGTGGCCTTTTTTGACCGTAACCAACCATATCTCGAGGATATTTGTTCACTTTTACCTCAATTATCTTTTAAATTTTTGTGCCATTCAGACAATAAAGCTCGCTCTTCATCATCCAGCCATATTATGTTCCCTGGAGGCATGGCCCAAGAA
>LUMH01000282.1_pt1 | contig 26633 bp, 28 predicted proteins | sample 730001 | NCBI WGS metagenome assembly LUMH01 (sample SAMN03860268, study PRJNA289734) | marine metagenome | biome: seawater column; feature: ocean; material: water; isolation source: Red Sea water column Station 34 - depth 25m | place: Saudi Arabia: Red Sea | collected 2011-10-15 | depth 25 m
TGGTTATGCGCATGCTCCTGGTTTATTGAGATTTTTTGCCTTAACCCCGGAGTTGATGATACCAATAATTTTTTTAACACAATTTTGGATTTTTGCTGGATTAATTATTTCGACGCGACAAGTTCTTAATCTTAAATCAAATTTAAAATCATTTGGAATAGTCTTTATGTCATTTTTGATTATTGTCTTTTTATCTATTTCATTTGTGATAAGTCGAATGAACGCCTTACCGATCAATCATATTTAGATTGGAAAAATTGTCTTAGAAACTCTGCAAGACTTACAAATTTTAAAACCAGTTAGAATCAAGTTTTGAGTAACACTTTCATGTTGTTCTTTACACTCATCACAAATATCATCTAAATCCTCTAGATTTTTTTCTATTTCTTTATCTTCAGTCATTATCAGTCAAACCAGCTCCCGCTGCACCCTCTTTTAAACTATCAGTTTCCTCTACAAATGTATCTTCCGCAAGTTTATAGAGATTTTTCCAATCTTGATCTGAAAAGTTATCTTCATTGTTTAAAAAACTTATTTCTACTTTTTTTGCTAACATTGGCATTTCTTTATCCCAAATATTCGACGAGATACTCACATTAAAATTAGCACTTTTTTAAATTCTCGATATTTTTTACTTGGTCAATAAAATTAACACCTAACATAATTGGACAAAAAGATGATCCGTTTGATTTGTTAATTTTACTGATTAGTTTTACCTCTTCAAAATTTTCTTTTTTTTTATTTTGATAATATTGATTAAGATGTTTGATCGCTGGAAAACCAAATAATTCAAATAACCTTATAGATTTCCCAACTTCCTCTGCTATACCCCATGAATAACCAGCAGCTCGACTTGCCCTCTTAGCTGTGGTTTCTATCTCACTTAAGGATTTCATAGTTTAAGAGTGAGTTTTATAAACCCATTGCTCATCATAATCTTTTAATTCATTTGGAAGTGGTGCACCTTGAAACATACATATCCTCAACCACTTGTCAGATCTTGGATCAAATTTTAAAGCTCCAAAGAAAGATAACTTTAATCGTAACATATCAATTGGAACTAAATTTTCTCCAATTGTATTATCTTGTATTTCTGAATATGGAAATTTTTCAATAATGAAGGCTCTTCTAACAACATGTCTTAAATCAGAATTATCAATTAAAAATTGATTAATTTTTAAATTATCTTTTAAAGGTAATAATCTTTCATATAGTTTTTTTATATCTCTAGCTATTGCCAAGGGTTGCTCTAAATCTGCACCATTTTCCTCAAAACGATTAGCTAATCTTGGTTCTTCTTTATTTTTTGAAATAAACCAAAATTTCTGGTTACTCTCTTCTATATTAAAATTAATCTTTAAAATATCTGAATATTTATTTTCTAAAATCTTTTTCAAATCTCCGAGATTACGTTCAGTTGGAATATTAAAGTATTTTTCTTCCTCAGAGCTCATTTGCCCAACCAATGGCTGAACTATATCACTAAATGGTTCCATCATGATTGAGACAACGTATTCAATACACTCCTCACAAGTTTCTTTCTCGAGCCAAAGATAAATTTCATTAAAAGGATAATCTTTTTGAAAATCAAATTCGTTTTCTAAGAAACTGATGAATTTTTTGATATCTTTTAGTAAAAGTTTAATTTTTTTGAGTTGATATTCACTCTCTGTATTCCAGCTAGTTATATTTTTAAGAGAACTTTTAACGCAATCTTTAAAATATTTTAACAGCTAAATTAGGATTTTTATTTTTTGCAACATGATTGACTTGATCAAACGTAAATTGTCTTACTAAATAAACTAACATCATCTCTAATCTGAATGGTCCGTTAATTTCCTCTCTATTTTTAATTCTAAATCGATCTGCTAAACCAAACTTTCCTGATCCATAAACTGCAGTTGTTCTGTATAAATATCCAACTTTTTCAAGTAGCTCTAAATCAGGTTGGTTTCCATTACTTAAACTTTCAACAACATGATCAAATACCCTAACAGATTTATTTGCTCTAGATAATGTTAGCTCTTTATAAGACAACCTCCCAACTTCCTGTTTTGGAACTTCATTTCTTAATCTGTCAATGTCTTCTTTTAAAGGTACTCCATCATGTAATGTAAAAGCTGCATCCCATTTTGTGGCTATTACTCTATCTGATCTTTCATCGTCATTAATTTTGTTCGCATAACAGATTAAAGAATAAACCCTGTCTTTTTTTTTAAATGAGTATACTGCTGTGCCATAACCCTCTTGGTCTAAATCAAACAAGTCTCTATTATATTGCCAATCTTTAAATTCGCTTAAAAAACTTCGTAAAAAAGATAATCGTGATTGATGAAAGGAACCAAGTCTTGATAACTTCATTATGATGTTTGGATCTCTTAATTCTATATTCATATTTAGATAGTTTTATAAAAGTTATACCAATTGTTACCTAGTATTCCATTAGTCTCAGTCTCTGAAAAACCAACCTTTTTTAAACCTGCTTCTAAGTTTTTAAAACCTCTTGCATCCTCAAACCAATTAGGCTGTTTAGGAAACCCTGGTTTATTTTTAGAGCCTTCTCCATAATTTTTATTTTTTGACCATGTTCCATTTCTCATCCATTCAACAACCTCATCTGGCTGATTCAAACAAAGATCTGATCCTATACCAATATTATTAATATCCATTATTTCTGCTGTTTTGGCCACCATTTCGCAAAAGCTTTCTAGAGAACAATTTGTATTATTTTTAAGATGATGCGGGTATAAAGATAAACCTAATATTCCGCCGCTTTCACTTAAAGTTTTTAATAACTCAGAAGATTTGTTTCTTTTTGCTGCGTGCCAAAAAGATGGGTTTGCATGAGTAATCGCTATAGGTTTTTCACTAAATTCAATTGCATCAAAAGTACTTTTTTCGGCTGAATGGGACATGTCCACTACGATACCAACTCTATTCATTTCTCGGATAACTTCTCTTCCGAAATTAGTTACCCCACTATCATTTTTCTCATAACAACCTGTCGCCAACAATGATTGATTGTTGTAAGTGAGTTGCATAAATCTACATCCAAGACTATGAACTTTTTCAACTAAATTAATATCATCCTCTATTGGAGAGCAATTTTGAAAACCAAAAAAAATTGCAGTTTTATTCTCATTATTTGCTTTTTCAATATCTTTAAAACTTTGACCTAAAAAAATTAAATCTGAATTTTCTTTTAATAAAATTTGCCACTTTTTAATTTCATTTTGAAGTTCATCAAAGTCTTCATGATAGACTATTGTAACATGAACTGCATCTAAACCAGCCTCACGATTAATCTCAAAAACTTTTCTTGACCATTTACAATATTGAAGGTTATCGATTTTAAATTTCATTTTGGTTAATTTTGGTTAACCATACCAAGTTGTTTTTTAAATACTATTTATTTTATTGAAATTTTAATCTAATTTTGAAATAAATATTCTGCAAATAAATCATGAAAAAGAATAAAAATCTCAAAGTTGCAATCGTCATGGGAAGCCAATCAGACTTCAAAACTATGAAATTATCCGCAAATATACTAAAAAAAATGGGTGTTCGATTTGAAACTAAAATTATATCTGCCCACCGTACTCCAAAAAGAATGTATGAATTTGCAGATGGCGCATCAAGAAATAATATAGGAGTAATCATTGCTGGTGCTGGTGGATCAGCACATTTACCTGGTATGATTTCAGCTATAACCTCAATTCCAGTTTTAGGGGTTCCCGTTGAAAGTAAAAAGCTTAAAGGACTTGATAGTTTATTATCAATAGCACAAATGCCGAAAGGGATACCTGTTGGAACTCTTGCAATCGGAGAGGATGGTGCCATCAATGCTGCTTTATTGGCTGCAGCTATAATTGCAAACAGCAATCCTGCTGTAAAAAAGAAATTAAATAATTGGCGTTCATCACAAACTAGATCAGTGAAAAAAAATCCAAAATAAAAGATGTCAATAAAAAATTTGGGTATAATTGGTGGTGGTCAACTAGGAAGCCTATTAGCTGTCGCGGCCAAGAAGTTGAATATCAATACAATAATTTACTGCGATGATGTTGATGCTCCAGCACAAAATTTTTGTAACAAATTTATTCATGGCAAATACGATGACAAAATCAAAATGCAAGAGTTCATTAATGAAATTGATGTAATTACTTATGAATTTGAAAATATACCTTATGAAACTTTAAATGAAATGAACAAGGTAAAACCAGTTTTACCAAAACCATCGGTAAATAGATTAATTCAACATCGAATTGCAGAAAAAGATTTTGTAAATAAACTCAATATTAGAACTACTAGATACGCATCGATAGAAAGCAAATCCGATATGGAACCATTGGGAGATTTCTTACCTGGAATTTTAAAAACAACTACAATGGGTTATGATGGTAAAGGCCAATATCCTATTAAAAAAATTGAAGACATCGATAACCTAAATATTGATTTTTCAAAAGGTTATATACTGGAAAAATTAGTAAAACTGAAAAAAGAGATATCAGTCATTATTACCAGATTTGGGAACAATAGTTATGAAATATATGAGCCGATAGAAAATACTCATGAAGATCAGATATTAAAACATTCAATTATACCAGCTCAAATCAATAAAAAAATATTTGATGAATCAAAAGATTGGTCAATCCGGATCGCAGAAGAATTGAAATATATAGGAACGCTTTGTGTTGAATTTTTTATAGATAGAAATGAAAATCTTTATGTTAATGAAATAGCTCCTCGAGTTCACAATTCTGGCCATCTAACAATAAATGCTTTTAATATTAGTCAATTTGAAAATCATGTGAGAGCAGTCTGTTCATTAGAAAAAATTCCACTCAAAAAAATATCTAATGCAAAAATGGTGAACCTAATAGGAAATCAAATCAAACCATATAGAGAAAACTTTAAATTAAATGAAAATGAATTTTTCTTTGATTATCAAAAAAAAGAGATAAAAGATAAAAGAAAAATGGGCCACATAACAACTTTAATATAAATGCTAAAATCTATTGAGGGAAATTTTGATAACCCAGAGGTTAATAAACTTCTGACAAAACATTTTATAGAACTAAGAGCTGCATCACCCGAAGGCAGTGCACATGTTCTAGATATTCCGGGGTTAAAAGTTTCATCAATCAAATTCTGGAGCCTTTGGGAAAATGATAAAATATTTGGTTGTGGGGCTTTAAAGTTCTTAGACAAAGATCATGGTGAATTTAAATCAATTAGAATACATGATGATTTTAGAAATCAAGGCAATGGTATTAAAGTCATCAAGCATCTCATTGATGAAGCTAAGAAATTAAAAATTAAAAGAATTAGTTTAGAGACTGGTGCTGGAGAATTTTTTGATCCAGCGAGAAAATTATTTAAAAAATGTGATTTTACACCTTGCAAACCCTTTGCCCATTATAAAGAAGATGTAAATTCTATCTATTTAACTAAGCTAATTAACCACGAATGATAAAAAAAAGTCTATTTTGCACTAAATTTGTTGACAAAACCCTAATATTTATAAACAAAGCCAACATTACTTAATTATAAGTAATAAATTAATATAACAATAAGTAAGAAGAAAAATATGAGTCTACAAGGAAAAGTAAAATGGTTCAATCCAACTAAAGGTTTTGGTTTTATTGAACGTGACGACAAAGAAAAAGATGTGTTTGTACATGTTTCAGCTGTAAGAGATGCTGGTATGAACGGTTTAGATGAGGGTCAAGCTTTGACTTTCGATGTTGAAGATGGTCCTAAAGGTCCTTCAGCAGTTAACTTAAAAACTATAGCCAATGAACTATTCTACAAACAAAATTTAAAAATAATTTATGATTGGCATTTTAGGTGGAATGGGTACCCAGGCAGGTTTAGATTTTTGTAATAAGCTGGCAATTTTATATAGAGGTAAGATCGATCAAGATTACCCTTTGTTCATGCTTTATAACAAATCAAATATTCCTGGTAGACCTGAGTCGATTGGTATCCATACCGGTAAGCTATCAAACAAAATAAGCAATAAAAAGACTAAGCAAAAATATTTATCTGTTTTAAAAAGTTTAATTTATGGTTGTAATCTTTTAAAAAAAAGTAATTGTAAATTTATAGTCATACCCTGTAACACAGCCCATTATTGGTATGATGATTTAAAAAAACGAATTAACTTGCCAATAGTAAATATGCCTAAAGAAGTTTTTGTGCATGCTAAAAAAAAATGTAGAAAACATTCTTCTATTGGTTTACTTGCTACAGAAGGAACTTTAAAAACAGGTGTTTATAACAAGTTTTTTGATAAAGATTATAATTTAGTGTTTCCAAACAATACTATTCAAAGTAAGTCCGTAAACAAAGCTATCAGGCTTGTTAAAATGGGAAAAGTCAAACTAGCGAGTAAAGCTATAAAACCAGCAATAAATTATTTAATCAAAAAAAAATGTAAAAAAATTATTCTTGGTTGCACAGAGCTCCCTATCGCTATTTTTGCCTATAAACCATTTAAGACAATTAAATCATCAAAAATATTTTTAGACCCAAATTTGATTTTAGCTAACGCTGCTATGAGGAAATATCAAAATAGATAATGACATCTAAAGAAAAGCCCTATGTGTTACTGGTTGCAGAAGCAATTTACTCAAAAGTTTGTGAGATTAAGAAAAAAAATCCTGAGCTGACAACAATCAATGCAATCGAAAACTTTATTGGAACAACAACCTACAATGATATAAGCACTGGAAAATTCCATGATGAATTAATTGAAAAGGTATCAAAAAAGAAGGTACCTGAAGAAACTTTAAGATTACTTCATATTCAAAAAGATTTATCAGTTAAGCAGCTAATTCAATATCCTGAATTATATTATGCAAAGAGCCATTATCCTCTTGAAATTTCTCAAAGAGCCTTTGATCATTTGTGGAGAATGTGTGAAAGTTATGAATTATGGTGTAAAGAGACAAAACAAAACAAATTAATAATACTTAATATTGTAGATTAAATAATTTATAAGACCTGGAATGGTCAGAATATTTCCACTCATATTTGTTTTACTTTGGTCTTCTGCCTTTATCACAACAAAACCAATTATTGATAATAGTGATCCTTTCGCAGCTCTAGCCTTCAGATTTTTTTTTGTTGCTGTGGGTTTTTTGTTGTTTTCAATTTACCTTAAACAATCAATATTGATTAAAAAAAGATATCTGATTGAGTCAATGTTCAGCGGTATCTTGTTTCATGGGTTATATTTAGGAGGAGTTTTTTATTCGATTTCAATTGGGATGCCAACAAGTTTAGCTGCTCTAATCGTAACACTTCAACCAATTCTTACAAATATTTTGAGCGGACCGCTTTTAAATGAGAAAGTTACATTACAACAATGGGTAGGGGTTTTATTGGGTTTTGTTGGTGCTTCTTTAGTACTAGGAATAGATGTTGGCTCAGGTATTCCTCTACTAGGTTTGATTGCAACTTTAATTGCATTGTTATCTATAACGTTTTCTACTATTTGGCAGAAAAAATTAAGTAATAACTTACCATTATCCGTTAGTAATTTTTATCAAGCATTAGGTGGTTGTTTATTTCATGTAATGATAATTATTTTTTTTATAGAGCCGTACATCTATTTTACAAAAACATTTATAATAGCAATGAGTCATCAAATTTTTCTTGTTTCCTTTGGTGCATTTACAATATTGATGTTTTTAATAAAAAAAAATTCAGCTAGTAAAACAGTTTCTGTTTTTTTTCTAATACCAGCAACCTCTGCAATTATGGCTTGGCTTTTTTTAAATGAAACTCTTACGAATATAGATATTGTTGGTTTTTTAATAGCGTCGGTGGGTGTTTATATTGCAACAAGAAATTAATAACTAATTACTTTGATAACCAAATTCTAATGAGCTATCTGTTATTGAATGATGCAAAGACTCTCCAAAGCTTCTTAATCCAAAAATTCTTACTTTTTTTGGATTGTTAGAAATAAAATCAATCGTAATTGATATTCCGTTATAAATTGAATTTGTGCAATCACCTTCATTAAATTTATCAATATTTATAGGACATCCTTTTTTTAAAACTTCATTTACAAGATCACCTTGCATTTCAATTATTGTTCTTGAATGTGATAAATCTGTAATTGCAAAATTACTTTCATCGAATTGTTTTCCATCTTTTAAAAGTAAATCTATTTTAGAAGATATAACTATCCAATTCTTTGGTCCCATCCATAAAATTCTAGTATCTGAATTTGAAGAGGATTTTAAAGTAGAAGGTAATTCTAGGTTATCAATTTTTATATTTGAGATATCTGAACTTGAATTTTTATATTGAACTATTTGGAATATTAAAACATTCTTCAATTCTGAAATCTTTAATAAGTCCTTCTCATTTTTATTTTCAAAATCACCAAATTTTCCATTTTGATGCACATTATTTAAAGAAGAAATTTGCTTCACGATCTTACTCTCTTTCCTTCATGGTCTACATAATGTGAGGACATAACTTCCACTTCAATAGAAGTATTTTTAAGTGGAGAGACCGCAAAAAGCTTTTTTCCTATCATATTTTTTCCATCTTTTAATATTGCAAGAGAAAAAGGATTATTGTTCTCAACACTCCAACAAGATGAAGAAACGTGACCAAGTTTAGGATTTGGAAGTTTTGCATTTTTATTTTCTACTAAATGAGATCCCTCTGGAATACTTGATTTCCTGTCCAATGGGACTAAGCCAACAATTTTTTGTCTATCAGCTTTATTAAATGCTTCTTTAGCTAAAGATCTCTTTCCAATAAAATCTTTTTTCTTTGATACTAAACCTTCTAACGAAACATCGTAAGGAATGGTTCTTCCATCTAATTCAGATCCTGCAACATGGCCCATTTCTATTCTTAGTGTCGATAATGCTTCTGTACCATAGGGTTGAACATTAAATTCTTCACCAATTTCAATTATTTTTTCCCACATAAATAATCCAAAATCAGACTCAACATTTATTTCGTAAGCGAGCTCGCCTGAAAAAGAAATTCTAAAAATTCTTGCTTTGACACCAAATAAGTCTCCTTCTATATATCCCATAAAAGGAAGAGCCTCATTGCTAACATCTATTTTAGGGAAAAGCTTTGCTAACAAATCTCTTGATTTAGGTCCTGCAATCGCCGCACCAGCCCATTGTTCGGTTGTTGAAACAACATTAACATTTAATTCTGGCCAAACAATTTGCAGGTAATATTCCAAATGCGATAATACGTTTGCGGCCTGTGCAGTAGTGGTTGTCATATGATAATGATTTTCTGAAATTCTGGTTGTTGTCCCATCATCCATCACAATTCCATCTTCCCTAAGCATAACTCCGTATCGAGCTTTACCTACTGGAAGTTTTAACCAAGCATTAGTGTAAACTCTATTCAAAAATTCTGCAGCGTCTGGACCTTTAATATCAATTTTCCCTAAAGTTGTTACATCACAAACGCCTACGTGTTCTCGAACATTTTTTGCTTCTCTTTTTGATGCCTCAAATAAATTTTCATTTCCTCTTTTGTAGTATCTTGGTCTTTTCCAAGCACCAGCATCTACCCAGACAGCATTATTTTTTTCATGCCAATGGTGCATTGGTGTTTTTCTTGTAGGCATATATTCTTTGCCTATCTCCCTTCCAACTATTGTACCGATGGTAACTGGTGTAAAAGGCGGTCTAAAAGTAGTGTGACCTACTTGAGGAACAATTTTTTTTTCAACATTTGCAACTAATTGTAATCCATTTAAATTACTTGTCCTTCCTTGGTCTGTTGCCATTCCCAACGTTGTATATCTCTTAACATGTTCAATTGATCTATAGCCTTCTCTTAAAGCAACCTCTATATCAGAAACTGCTACGTCATTTTGGAAATCTACAAATCGTTTATAATTTTTACCTTTAGGGAGTGGAGAACACCAAAATTTATCATGAGCACTATATTTTCGTTCATTAGTATTAGGAATTTGTATTTTTTCATCTTTTTTAGTTATGCTTTTAGAAACTTCTGACCCAGTATTAAAACTGTTTTTTAAGGTATCTTGTAATGTAAATGTTCCATTAGCAGCACCTAAAGAATGTTCATTTTGTTTTGATTTGTCAGGTACAAAAGCATCTATCGAGTCGTTAAATTTCAGTTTATTACCTGATTGAGATGCTAAATGAACAGTTGGTGTCCAAAATCCAGATACACAAATAGAGTCACAATCTATTTGTTCTGTATTTTCAAAATCTATCTTCTCTTTATTTAATTTCCCAATTGTTGCTGATTTTACTTTTTTATATCCATGAGCAACTATCACTGCATAAGAAAACTTGATCTTTATATCTAAATCTTTAGCTTCATTAATTAACTCAGAGTTTTGATCCTCTCTAGTATCTAAAACTATTGGATTGACACCATTCTTTTTAAACTCAATAGCTGTTTCATAGCCGCTATCGTTGTTAGTGAAAATAATTGGTTTTTTACCAATTAGAACACCATAAACTTTCATATATTCTTTTGCAGCAGCTGAGAGAAAAACTCCCGGTGTATCATTATTTCCAAAAACAATTGGTCTTTCAATAGATCCTGTTGATAGCAATACTTCTTTTGCTCTTATATACCAAAGTCTTTGTCTTGGTGTGTACTTAGGTTTTTTTTCTAAATGATCTCCTGTTCTTTCAAACATTACCATCATATTATGATCATAGTATCCAAAAACTTGAGATCTATTTTTAACAATAACATTAGGCATCTCTTTTAATTCAGATATAATTTTTTCTGACCAATCTTTTCCAGATAAATTATCTATCGTAACATCATCTGTTAAAAGCGTCCCTCCATATCTAGGTTTATCCTCTGCTAATATTACTTTTGCTCCGTTTTTGGCAGCTGCATAAGCACTTGCTAAACCAGCAGGTCCAGAGCCAGTAACTAATAAATCACAATATTCATATTTATGCTCATATCTCTCTTTATCTTTTTCTAGAGAAGCAATTCCTAACCCTGCTGCTTTTCGTATAAAAGGCTCATAAACTCTATACCAAAAACTTTTAGGCCACATGAAAGTTTTGTAATAAAAACCAGCTGGAAAAAAACGATTTAAGAAATTATTTATTGCACCAATATCAAAATTTACTGATGGCCAACAATTTTGACTAGATGCTGATAAACCATTTACTAGTTCTATTTCAGTTGCGTTAATATTTGGTTCTGAACAACCATTAATCTCAACTTGCATTTTTGCATTTGGTTCATCAACTCCTGCACCAAAAAACCCTCTTGGACGATGATATTTAAAACTTCTTCCAATTAAATGTATGCCATTGGCAAGTAGTGCTGAAGCCAGCGTATCACCCTCATACCCAATATATTTTTTTCCATTAAATTTAAATTCAATAGGTTTATCTCTATTGATTAAGCCACCAGTATTTAGTCTAAAATTTTGTGACATCAAAATTATTCCTCTGGTTTAAAAGTTCTAAAAATTTCGTGAGTAGTTGTATCTCTCTCAACTTTAAACCATTGTCTGCATCCAGCAATATGATGCCACAATTCAATATGTTTTCCTCTCGGACTTTTTCTTAGATAAACAAAATTATCCCATTCTTCATCACTTATTTCTTGATTAAGTTTTGGTCTAGTAATTGTTCCATCACCTCCGTAGGCAAATTCTTTTTGAGACCTGTCCCCACAGTAAGGACACTTAATATTTAACATTTATGAAATCCAAGTTTTTGTTCCAAGGCCTTTCTCATCTAACAAGTAACCCTTAGAAAATCTATTTAGACTAAATCCTTCATTTAATTCATGAACTCTATCTTGCGCAATTGTATGTGCAAATGTCCAACCAGAAGATGGAACCGATTTGAAGCCTCCATAACACCAACCACAATTTAAATATAATCCATCTATATGAGTTTTATCAATAATAGGTGAGCCATCCATTGACATATCCATAATCCCTCCCCAAGTCCTTAACATTTTCAATCGACTTAAGAATGGAAATAAAGCAACACCTCCGGTTAAGACATGTTGTATCGTTGGAAGATTACCTTTTTGTGCATAACTATTATATCCATCAAGATCTCCACCCATAACCATCTCACCTTTATCTGATTGACTAATATAAAAATGTCCAGCACCAAAGGTTACCACTCCATCTAAAACTGGTTTCACTGGCTCAGAAACACAAGCTTGTAATAAATGAGTTTCTATAGGAAGTGTCATATTAAGTTTTTCTGCTAAAACATTTGTACTGCCAGCTACACACAATCCAATTTTTTTTGATTTAATATCTCCTCTAGATGTTCTCAAACCTGTTATTTTTCCTGCCTCAATATCAAATCCTGTTACTTCACAATTTTGAATTATATCGACACCCATTGAGTCAGCTTGTCTAGCATAACCCCATGCGACCGCATCATGTCTAGCAGTACCAGCACTTGGTTGTGCTAAGCCTCCAAAAATTGGATACCTAACATCATCAGAAAAATCTGCCATAGGTATAATCTTTTTTACTTCTTCCCTATTTAGTAAAACAGCATCAATTCCATTTAATCTCATAGAGTTTCCTCGACGAGCATAAGCATTCATTTGTGCATCTGAATGAGCTAAATTTATAATTCCTCTTGGTGAAAACATGACATTAAAATTTAATTCCTGACTCATGTTTCTCCACAAGTTCATTCCAAATTCATTGAACCTAGCATTATCATCATACATAAAATTTGATCTGATAATTGTAGTGTTTCTTCCTATATTTCCTCCACCAATCCATCCTTTTTCAATAACAGCCACATTAGTTATTTGATGCTCTTTAGCTAAATAGTAGGCAGTAGCTAACCCGTGGCCACCACCACCAATAATTACAACATCGTATTCTTTTTTAGGTGTAGGATCTTTCCATGCCAAATCCCATTTTTCATGATTAGAAAAAGCATTCTTGATTAGGCTAAATACTGAATATTTTTGCATGATTAAATTTTATAATAATGAATATAAATAGTTCCTATTTTTTTTATATATAATTTTTAGATATTTCCAAAGCTCTTAAAAAGAGATACTAATCGAGCAGTTTTTGTATATTTAAAGAATTTTATGAGTGAAATAAAATCAGACATTCAAATTGCAAGAGAAGCTAAAATGCAACCAATCAAAGACATTTTAGCAAAAATAAATGTTCCTGATGAAAGTTCTGCCTTCAGCCCCATGGGGCGTCACATCGCAAAAATAAATTTAGAATACCTTGATAGTCTCAAGAATAAAAAAGAGGGAAAATTAATTTTAGTGACTGCCATAACTCCTACTCCAGCAGGAGAAGGAAAGACCACAACCTCTGTAGGTCTAAATGATGGTCTTAATAAAATCGGAAAAAAATCTATCGTCTGTTTAAGAGAACCAAGTTTAGGTCCATCTTTTGGAATGAAAGGTGGAGCTGCTGGTGGTGGCTATGCTCAAGTTGTTCCTATGGAACAAATTAATCTTCATTTCACAGGTGACTTTCATGCAATTACATCTGCACATAATCTTTTATCTGCATTGATAGACAATCATATCTATTGGGGAAATAAACTTAATATAGATGTAAGAAGAATTGTTTGGAAAAGAGTTTTAGATATGAATGATAGAGCGTTAAGATCAATTAATATTAATCTTGGTGGTGTCGCTAATGGATTCCCAAGGGAAGATGGTTTTGATATTACAGTTGCTTCAGAAATAATGGCTATCTTTTGCTTGGCTAATAATTTGGAAGATTTAGAAAATAGAATTGGAAATATTACTGTTGCTTACACAAGAGAGAAAAAACCAATATATGCTAAAGATTTAAAAGCACAGGGACCTATGACTGTTTTGTTGAAAGAAGCTATAAGACCAAACATAACTCAAACATTAGAAAATAATCCTGCAATAATTCATGGCGGGCCTTTTGCTAATATTGCACATGGTTGTAATTCTGTAATCGCAACTAAAGCTGGACTCAAATTAGCTGACTATGTGGTAACTGAAGCTGGGTTTGGTGCAGATCTTGGTGCTGAAAAATTTCTAGATATTAAATGTAGAAAATCTGATTTAAAACCAAGTTGTGTAGTTATTGTTGCTACAATTAGAGCATTAAAAATGCATGGTGGTGTAGCCAAAGATGATCTTAAAAATGAAAACGTTGAAGCACTAAAAAAAGGTTTGGTCAACCTTGAAAGGCATGTTGAAAATGTAAAAAAATTTGGTCTTCCTGTAGCGATAGCTGTAAATCATTTTATAAAAGATACTGATGATGAGGTAAAAGCTTTAGTTGATTTTTGTAATAAATTAGGAATAAAGGCAAGTCTTTGTACCCACTGGGCAAATGGAGGAGAAGGTACAAAAGAATTAGCTTCACATGTTGCTGATCTATGTGAAAAAAATGAAAATAAATTTAAATTTTTATACGAAAGTAAGACACCATTGTTTAAAAAAATTGAAACAATAGCAAAAGAAATTTACAGAGCCGATGAAGTTATTGCTGATACAAAAATTAGAGATCAGCTTAAAAGTTTTGAAGGCTTTCCTCAGGAGCTGAATTTATAGTTGTTGTCTGTGGAGCAATAATGACAATGCCTGGATTACCAAGGGTACCAGCAGCAGACTCTATTAAACTTAATAAAAAAGGTGAAATCGAAGGGTTATTTTAATTTAATTCGTTAAGCCAATTTTTAAGCTCTAACATTCTCTTTTCTTTATCTGAAACTGAAATTTCTTTTTTGATAAAAGCAATGTGTTTTTGAACTTCAGTGTCATCTTTAAATACTTTTCTACTTTCAATTAATCTTTCTTTTCTAAACTCAATAAGATTAATCATTTTTTCATAAGTTATTTCTGGATGGTATTGTAGCCCCCAAATTTTTGTCTTATTAACCTCAAAATATAAACCTTGAACTTTATTAATCTTGTTCGAGGCTAAACAAATTCCTTTATCAGGTATTTTTACCACCTCATCAAAATTGAATGCTGGGGAATTAAATTTTTTATCTTTATTTTTATAAAGAGGATGGTTTATTCCATTTTTGTTTATCTCTATTTCATTTGCTATACCAATATGTGAATTATCAGCCTTTTTGACTTGGCCACCTGCTGCTGTGACCGCTACTTGCATGCCCCAACAAATTGCCAAAATTTTCCCTACTTTATTTTGACAATTTTTCATGAATTCAATTTGCCTTCTAATTTCTGGAGTATCATTATAAATATTTAAACTACTTCCACCCCAAATAAGACCATCATACTGCTCGAGTTGACCAGATATTAATTGAATATTTTGATCTGAAGAGGGGTTAACAACATCAAATGAAAGTTCATCAGTAAAATGGCTTAAGCTGTCCTTTAAGCTTTCTGTATGTGTTTGAATACCATTTTCTGAAAAGCTCTCATTTTCTTCTCTTAAGTTTCCCTCTACAATTAATATTTTTTTCATTCAAACAATTCTCCTGAAATGCTATGCTGATACATCAGTTTAAGATCCTCTTGATTGATTTTTTTTGGATTACCACTAGTAGATGGATCTTCTAAAGCCATTAGAGATAATTTATTTAAATCTAGTTTGGAACAATCCATAATGTCAGATAGTTTATGGGGAATTGCTAAATCTTTTCTTAAATTCAAAATCCACGATAAAAAACTTTCAAAATTTTTATCTAAATCTAAATAATCACAAATTGAGATAATTTTTTTTTCTATAATAGATTTATTAAAAGTTAATACATACGGCATAAAAATTGCATTACTCAATCCATGATGAATATTATATTGAGCATTAACAGGATGGCTCAATGAATGAATAGCACCTAATCCCTTTTGAAAAGCAGTCGAACCCATTGACGAAGCTGCTAAAAGATTTTGTCTAGCTTCAATATTTTTTCCATCTTGGTATGCAACAACAAGTGAATTTTTAATAAGTTTCATTCCCTCCAAAGCAATACCATCTGCCATAGGATGAAAGTTTGGTGCACAGTATGCCTCAAGATTGTGAGCTAAGGCATCCATCCCTGTTGCAGCAGTTAACCTTGGAGAAAGCTCAATAGTCAATTTTGGATCTAGAATAACAATTGAAGGTAAAATTTTTGGATGAAATATAATTTTTTTAACACCCGTTTTTTTATTGATGATTGCAGATGCTCGACCGGTTTCAGATCCTGTTCCTGCAGTAGTCGGAATTGCAATTATTGGAAAAATATTTTTATCATTAGCTCTTTTCCAATAATCTCCAACATCCTCAAAATCCCAAATGGGTCTACTTTGACCTGACATAAAAGCTATAGCTTTCCCAACATCAATTGCACTTCCTCCGCCAATCGTAATTACACCATCACAATCATTCTGTTTAAATTCTTTCACACCCTCATCGACATTTTCACCAAATGGATTTCCTGTAAAATTTGAAAATAATATTAACTTTTTTAACTTTTTTTTAATTTCACTAATTACCTCCTTAATAAATGGAAGATTTACCAAATCTTTGTCAGTAACAAATAATGGGTTGTTAACCTTTAAATTATGACAAGCTTCTCCTAAATCTTTAACTCTATCTTTGCCTACCCAAACTGTTGTTGGATAATTCCAATTAGATTTCATATTTTTTTAAGTGACTGTAAGTTTTCTATTATTCAATATTGCTCTAAATAAACTAATCATTAAAGGAATTTTTTTCTTATTAATTTTTCTCATAATATATGGGGCAATTTCTCTAACTAACTGTTCACCCTCAACAGTGTCATTAGGCATAAATCTTTTTTTTGCATTTTTAAATGTATATCCTTTTCCTAAGTAACTGCCCATTTTACTATTTCGTCCACCCGCAGCGCTAACATATAAATCACCCACACCAGCAAGCCCGAGTGTACTTGTTTCTTTTCCTTTAAAATATTTTGTCAAATATTTCATTTCATTAATTGATCTTTGAAATAAACTTGATGACGTATTTAGACTTTGACCAGCACCTATAATCATTGCATATATATTTTTAATTGCTGAGCAGACTTCAACACCAATAATATCTTTCGAGAATTCATTTAAATAATATTTTGTAGAAATTCTTTTTCCTATTTTTTTTGCAAAATTTATATTTTTATTTGCAATTATTACACTTGTTTGATGTTTTCTCGCTAATTCTTTTGCTAAGCATGGACCTTTTAAAACTGAAATATTTTTTATCCCAGAAACTTTTTGAAGTTTTTCAGAAATAGTAAAAATTTTCTTACTCCTAGATATATATTTTAACCCTTTAGTAAGAACCAGCAAAGGTGTATTAATTTTATTTTTCTTCAACTCCTTACCAATAAAGTCTATTCCAGGTAAACTTAAAGCAATTACTATTAAATCAAATTTTTCTTTTAATAAATCACCAGAATATTTTCGAAATTTAAGTTTTTTTGGCAAATTCATTTCTAATGCAGAATGGTATTTTCTTTTTGAGGATAATTCTTTTATGAATTTTTTTGAGTAAGGCTCAGTAATTACAACATCATTCTTATTTTCCAGGCAGGGAATTGTGAAAGCAGATCCCATGGCCCCTCCTCCAATTATTAAAAATTTTTTCATATTGATTTAAATTCAAAAATATTAATTAAACGAAAATTTAAAATGCAACACATACGTGAAAATTTTCTATGTCAATTTTCATATTAAGTCATTATTTTATTTTAAATTTTAATATTTTGTTAGTAAAATAAACTTAATTTTTATTAAATCTTATGAGTAAAGTGGCTATTATCGGTGCAGGTCCATGTGGCTTATCAATGTTAAGAGCATTTGAGCAAGCAGAAAAAAAAGGTGAAAAAATTCCTGAAGTGATTTGTTTTGAAAAACAAGAGGATTGGGGTGGTCTCTGGAATTATAGTTGGCGAACAGGATCTGATCAGTATGGAGATCCAGTTCCAAATAGTATGTATAGATATCTTTGGTCTAATGGACCCAAGGAATGTTTAGAGTTTGCTGACTATTCTTTTGATAAACATTTTGGCAAAGCAATTCCGTCATTTCCTCCAAGGGAGGTACTATACGACTATATAGTTGGAAGAGCTAAAAGTGGGAATTTAAAAAATAAAGTTAAATTTAATACAAGGGTCATCAATACAATCTTTAAAAATGAAAAATTTGAAATTAGCTATCAGGACAAAGTAAATGATAAAATTTTAAAAGAAAATTTCGATTTTGTAATTGTCTCAACTGGTCATTTTTCTGTTCCATTTGTTCCTGAATATGATGGAATGAAATCATTCCCAGGAAGAATTATGCACTCCCACGACTTTAGAGATGCAGAAGAGTTTAGAGGTAAAAATATTGTAGTATTAGGCAGTAGTTATTCAGCTGAAGATATTGCGCTTCAATGTAATAAGTATGGAGCAAAAAGTGTAACTATTGGATATAGACACAACCCAATGGGATTCAAATGGCCTAAAGGCATGAAAGAAGTCCATTACCTAGATAGACTAGATGGAAAGAAAGCTATCTTTAAAGATGGTACTGAACAAGAAACCGACGTTATAATTTTATGTACAGGATACTTACACCATTTTCCATTTTTAGAGGAAAACTTACAGCTGAAGACAAGAAATAGACTCTATCCACCTAAGTTATACAAAGGTGTAGTCTGGCAAGATAATCATAAACTAATGTATCTTGGCATGCAGGATCAATTTCATACATTTAATATGTTCGATTGCCAAGCTTGGTATGCTCGTGATGTAGTTATGGGTAAAATAAAAATGCCTGATAGTAAAGAAATTGAAAATGACATAAACAAATGGGTTGCAATGGAGGAAAAACTTGAAAATCCTGATCAAATGATTGATTTTCAAACAGAGTATACCAAGGAGCTACATGAAATGTCTGATTATCCTAAAATTGATTTTGAATTAATAAGAAAACATTTTAAAGAATGGGAACATCATAAAGTTGAGGACATATCAACTTATAGAGATAAATCTTTCTCATCCCCAGTAACAGGATCTGTTGCCCCGGTTCACCACACGCCTTGGGCAAAAGCAATGGATGACACTTTAAAAACTTTTTTGAATAAATAACTAAGTTTTAATCGATACCTAGGTGTTTTTTTCTTTTTTCAACCCAAGATCTAATCAGATTATCAAATATAAGAGCTATAAAAGCTACACAAATACCAAGTGTTAACCCAATCCCAGCACCTTTTTTATCTGATAGTGCTTTTAATATATATTGTCCTAAATCTTCAGTGCCAATGAAAGCTCCAATAATTACCATGAATAAAGCAAATACAATTGTTTGATTTATACCAAGCATCATGTGAGGAAAAGCTAAAGGAAACTCTATCTTTGTTAATCTTTGAAATTTATTGACACCAGACATGGTTGCTGCATCGTGTAAACCAGCAGGAACACTCCTCAATCCCTCAATGGTGTATCTAGTAGCGGGTATTGTTGCATAAACTATAACAGCTATTAAAACAGATGTATCCGTGATACCAAATAACATCATCACTGGAATTAAATAAACAAATGATGGGAATGTTTGAAAAATATCACATACTCCTAACATGAAATTAGCAGAGCGTTTATTTTGAAAACATAATGTTCCAACTGTAAATCCAATAGTACAAGATACAATTACTCCAAATGTTGCCATATAAGTCGTTACTAAAGCCCTATCCCACCAAGGACTTAAGGCAATAAATAGTGTCAATCCACAAACAACTAAAGCTGAACGAATTCCACCAATTAGATATCCCGCACCAACAACTAAAACTATAGTTGCTACAGCTGGCATCCTTAAATATAAAGCCCTCATTGGTTGAAGCACCTCTTGAATGAGCCAAGTATTAAATGCTTTAATATAAACAAAAAAAGTATCAAAAATCCAATCAACCCCTTTATTCCAAAAATCAGCAGTTGATATTCCTTTATTATGTGGAACTTCAAATAGATAATTAAAACTACCTTTAAATAAAAAGGTTCCAATATAAGCCAGTACTATTCCAACAATTACTGTTGCTGCAAAAAATAAGATATTTTTATTTCTTTGAAAGAATGTCAGATTACCAAAATAATCTGTTTGTTTATTAGCCCAAGCTAATGACATTTTATCTAATAAAATCGCAATTAAGCTAATACACAAGCCTGCTTCTAGTGCTAATCCTATATTTAACTGATTTAGCGCCAATAGCAGATTAAATCCTAAACCTTTTGCACCAATAAAAGCTGAAATTACTGCCATGGAAAAACACACCATAATGACCTGGTTAACACCAATTAAAATATCTCTTCTTGCAGTTGGAATTAAAACTTTAAACATTAATTGCCAATTACTACATCCACTCATTCTTCCAGCTTCAATAACTTCTGGAGGTACTGCTCTTAAGCCTAATATGGTTAGTAATATCATTGGTGGTATAGCGACAACCATAGTTATTATAACTGCAGCATGATCACCAACTCCAAAAAGAACTAAAGCAGGAACCAATACCGCATATTGCGGCATAGTCTGCATCACTAATAATATTGGATAAAGAGCTTTCTCGACACGTTTACTTTTAAATGCTGCTATTCCTAAGCCTAACCCAAAAATAAACGACAAGGGTGCTGCAACTAATATAAATGAAAGAGTTTGCATAGATGGTTTCCATTGACCAAATATTGAAATATAAATCATCGTTAAACCAGCAAACAATGCTAGACCTTTCCCGCTCACTTTATATGAAAGGATTGCTGCACCTGCTGCTACAATAGTCCATGGTAATCCTGGAAGTTCAGCCCAAGGATTTTTATCGATCCAATCCCAACTACTAAATGCCACTATGGTTTCAAGACCACCTAATAAAACCTCTCTTATTAACTGTATTAAGAAGGTCATAAACGCTGTTATATTTCTACTTATTTGTAAAACTATGGGACGACTTTTAAACTCTTGTGTATCTTCATTCCAAACCTCAATTGGCATCCATTCATTCATTAAAAAAAATAAAGAGTCGTTTATCCAAATAGGTAGCCAGCCTAGTAATGGCGGTAACCGCCAAAACACATCAAAGGCATAATATCTCACCTCTTTCCCTAAAAACACATAACTACTCTGATTTGGATCTTTTACAAATTCTGCTTGGCCACGGATAAATTTATATGTTTCTGGAACTTCAATAGCGAAACATAAAGCAAAAAATACGATTAATAAAAATAACCATTGAAATGTTTTGGGGTATTTTTTTAAAAATTCCATAATTAATTATTATTTTTTCTTCCTCCAAAAACTGTGTTGATTATTTTAGCTGGGTTTATAGAGCCAATAATATTATTATTATTGTCTACCACTGCTACTGATTTCTCTTGAGTAAGAATTTTTTCAGCTACATTCTCTATAATTTCATCTTTTGAAACTTTTAAATCACCTAAATCATTTTTAGATGTATCCATTACATCTTCAATTAATAAAACTTTTTCTCTTGGAACCTCTTCTGTAATTGCTCAATTATACCATCTTTCATAATTGCGATACGATCAGCAAGTTTTAAAGCTTCATCAAAATCATGAGTTATAAACATAATTGTTTTTTGTAATTTTTCTTGAAGTCTTAAAAATTCATCTTGCATTTCTTTTCTGATTAAAGGATCTAAAGCTGAAAATGGTTCATCTAAAAACCAAATATCTGGTTCGACTGCTAGAGATCTAGCGATTCCAACTCGTTGTTGCTGTCCTCCAGATAATTCTCTGGGAAAATAGTTTTCTCTTCCATCAAGTCCAACTAGCTTGACCATATCCATTGCTTTACTGATGCTATCCTCAGTTTTTATTCCTTTAATCTGAAGTGGAAAAGCGATGTTCTCCACAACTGTTTTATGAGGCAGTAAAGCAAAGCTTTGGAAAACCATACCCATTTTATTTCTTCTTAGCTCAATAAGCTCTTTGTTGTTTAGTTGTAATAGATCTTGTCCTTCAATGAAAATTTTACCACCTGTTGCATCTGTTAATCTAGATATACATCTTAATAATGTTGATTTACCTGAACCAGATAAACCCATCACAACTAACATCTCACCTTTTGAGACTTCAAATGATGCATTGTTTACACCTACGATACATCCATTTTTTTGAAAAGTTTTGGCATCAACATTTCCATTTGACTCTTGAAGCATTTTTTTGGCATTTGATCCAAAAATTTTGTAGACATTTTCACATTTGATTACTGTCTCAGCCATAAATCTTAATTAAGTTATATGAAAATTAGTTAAAATTAAATCCATAATATTGTAACCATTTCCCCTTAAAAATTTTTAATAAAATAAACTCTAGTATCAATTCCAGTACTTAAGAAACTTAGGGCTTCACCGCTAACAGTTATCGACTCATTTACTCCTACATTGTTTCCACTTACCGTAAAACCTGCAAAACACTTATTTTTTGTATCATCCCATTTTACAAACGTCTCATCAATTTTATTTCCGTTAATTGTATAAATTTCATGAGCTCTAAAATTTAAAAAATTTGCACCCATTATCGCACGTTGTGGGATCAACTTTGTTGCCTTACAAACTTGTTCGTATACTTCATCACTTAGTTTAAAATGATCAGTGCCATCAAATGTAACTAATATGCCAGAAGGAAGTTTTGAAATAAGCTCACTTAGTTTTTTCTCTTGAGCAATTCTTTCCTCCTCAAGTTTCATTTTTCTAACCAATTCATCACCTCCACCAAACATAATATTTAAAACAAAAAAAGATGATATGACTATTAAAATAATAATTACTAACCCACCAAATTGTTTAGTGAATTCAGGTAAATTTTTTATCTTATCTAAGTTACTCTCTTTTGACATTTAATCTTGTAATTTACCATTTTTCCAAATTCCAGATTTCACTGATCCATCAGCCCAAGTAAAAGTTCCTTTACCATTCATAAATCCTTTAGCCCATTCACCTTCATAGGTTGATCCATCGGGAAAAGTTAAAATACCAATTCCACTCCATTCACTATTCTTGAATTCACCTTCATAGATATATCCATTGGGCCAAGTCTCAACACCTTGTCCATTTTTTTTTGTACCTACCCACTCTCCTTCGTAAGTTGTTTTGTCAGTGTAAACCCACTTACCGAAACCATTTTCACAATTACCCTCCTTACATCCAGTGCTTCTAGCTAAAGCAACCGATGAAATTAAGAAACTTAAAATTATGGTAAGAAGAAATTTTTTCATCCACATAGTTTACACAAAAACAATTAAAAAAAAATTAGACTTTTTTGTCATTTTCAGTGCAAGAATAAATAGAAATATATTTTTCAGAATTTTCACTTTTTATATTTTTAGTAATTTCGTGAATTAATTCACCTGTTTTCCTAGTAATAATACCTGACTCAGAATAATTTTTTTCTTTATCGATAGATTTAAATAAAACCACATCTTTATTTACAACTTTTACATTTAACGATGCAGACTCTGAAAGAAACAATGTTAATCCTGTTATTAAAAGAGTTTGTGGTTTTTTTGATTGAATTTGAAATTTGTCTAAATCTTTTTCTTTTAAATCTTTTGCCAGAAAAGTTTGATAATTATATTCAGAATTTTTAATAATTTTTTTTTCTAAAGAACACTTAAACTCAAGATTAATGTCTTCATTAATATTAATATCTTTTGCTAAAACTCCATTAAAAAAAAAGAAATTAACAAATATAAAAAGTAATATTTTAATCATAAATTTTATCTAAAAAAAAATCTCCCCCAACGTTGTTGGGAGAGATTTAAAGATTTAATAGCTCTTAACCTTATTTAGTAAAAGCTTGCCAAACTTTCTTATTGTCTGCTAACCATTTTTTAGCTGCATCCTCATGAGTCATTTTGTCAACGTCAACTAAAGCTGCCATTGCACCAATTTGACTTGTTGAGAACGAAAGTTTTTTAAATGCCGCTGCTGCTTTTGGATGAGTTTTTGGAAAGTCAGCATTAACTGCTTTTTTCAAATAACCATCTGGCGAACCACATTTTCCATCTCCACCATCCTCTGGTCTACAACCAGCTGTGTATGGAGGAAAGTCGATAAATGTAAAACCAGCACCATCAGTAAAGTTTGGTGTCCAGTTAAAGATAATTGTTCCTCTTCCTTCTTTTTCAGCTGCAGCTAACTCTGCCCATAAAGCATCTGCACTTCCAGCAAATTTAACCCACCAAAGATCACCTAAACCTAAAGCCTCAACTCTTTGTGGAATTAAATCACCATGCCATGTTTGTGGACCTTCCAACATTCTTCCTTTTCCATTTGGAGAGTCAGGTGTTGTAAAGTTTTTTGCACAATCAGGATTTTTTAATGCTGTCCAATCTGGTAGACCAGGACATAATCCTTTTTCAGCAACCCAATTAGGATAACCCATATCCTCTAGAGTTCTTGCCTCATGATCTCCCCAATCTAATAAACCACCTTTATCTAAAGCAGTTGTGAATGATTTACCAAAAGCAGATTCCCATACCTCGTGAGATATAGTTACGTCACCAATTCTAATTGACTCGTATACTGCTTGTGAGTCAGCATTTACGTATTTTACGTTGTTACCCATGCTTTCCATAATTCCACCAATAACGTAAGCCATTACAATTTGGCTTGACCAGTTATGAGTTGGGATTACGATGGGCTTTTTGCTATCTGCTGCGTTTGATATTCCAACAAAACTTACTACTGAAATTATAACTGCAGATAATAATGATATTATTCTTCTCATTTATACCCCTTTCTTAATATTAAGTACTCTGATTATGTGACTAATTAAATGTATAGTCAACTCGTTTAGGTTAATATATTATTTCAAATAAAACTGAGATAACACTTTATATTATGTCGCTTTCAAGCAATCTTATAAAAAATCCTGGTCTAAGGGTTTTGCCACCTGGAGTTGAAAGATATGTTATTCAAGGTGGTGGCATCCATGTTTTTGAAATTAATTCAGATGATAAAATAGAAATAGTAAACGATGAAGGAAAACAATTTTGTGAGGTTATTGCTTTTAATTCTAAAGGGAAACACGATTTAACAATCTTAAATCTTAAAGCAAATTCTGATGGAGATTTTTTAAAAAAATCAATAAGTCAGGATCAAAAAATTTCAAATATTTTTAAAAAGAAAAATTTAGATTTAGAAAGATCAAAAGCTTCAAGACTTTTTAATAAAGATTGTACAATGGGAGAGATAGTTACTCTTCAATCAAAAGATAAATGTATTGTGATGATTGGTTCTCCTGGCGAATTAATGAGTGTTCATAATCACAATCCGCCGACAAGTCTTACAATTTTTATACATAGGGCAAAATTTGACATAAACGAAGAACAATATGTTCTGCCAGAACCTCTTTATGATCCAATATCAGAAATATTTGTTAATCGAATGTCGTCTGAAACTTATGAAGTTAAAGCTCCTATGCCAGGTTTATTTTCAAAGTTTTTTGATGCTGAGCATGAACCTGTAATTGAGGTTGTAAGAGATACAGTTGGGAGGCATGACACCTTCAATTACGCTTGTACATCAAAATATTATGAGGACATGGGCTATTTCGGTCACATTAATTGTTCAACAAATTTTAATAATTCATTAGAAAAATATGAAGTGAAACCAAGAAAAGGTTGGATAGCGATAAATTTATTTTTTAATACTGCAATCGATGCTAATAACGTTGCAACTTTTGATGAACCTTGGTCAAGACCTGGTGATTACGTGCTTTTTAGAGCATTGAAAGATCTTACGTGTGCATCTTCTGCATGTCCATGTGATGTAGATGCAGCAAATGGATGGAATCCAACTGATATATTTGTTAGAACATATGCAAAAGATAAAAAGATCTCGAAAGGGGTAGCTTTTAGAGTGAGCACAGATTCAGAACCAAAAATTACAAAAGAAACAGGCTTTCATGAAAAGACTTCAAAGCTAACAAAAAATTTTATTAATTATAACGGATATTGGTTAGCAAATAATTACACAAATTACGGCGCAGTAAAAGAATATACATCTTGTAGAGAAAGTGCCATTGTAACGGATCTTTCACCTTTAAGAAAATTTGAAATACTTGGGCCAGATGCAGAAAATTTAATGCAATATACACTTACAAGGAATGTTAAAAAACTTTCTGCAGGACAAGTTGTCTATTCTGCTATGTGCTATGAAAATGGTTGTATGATTGACGATGGAACTCTGCTTAAATTTGGTCAAGATAACTTTAGATGGATTGGTGGTCAAGAATACGGCGGTCAATGGTTGAAAGAACAAGCTAAAAAGAAAAATTTTAAGGTATGGGTTAAATCCTCAACCGATCAAATACATAATATTGCTGTTCAAGGTCCTAATAGCAGAAAAATTTTAAAAAAATTTGTTTGGACTCCTGATACTCAGCCTTCCATAGATGATCTGCAATGGTTTAGATTGACTATCGCAAGAATAGATAGTGTGACAGGAACTCCAATAGTTGTCTCACGAACAGGTTACACAGGTGAATTAGGATTTGAAATCTGGTGTCATCCAAAAGATGCTTCAGTTGTATGGGATAAAGTTTGGGAAGCTGGAAAAGAATTTAATATTTCTCCATTAGGTTTAGAAGCTTTGGACATGGTAAGAATTGAAGCTGGACTAATTTTTTATGGTTATGAATTTGACGATAAGACAGATCCTTTTGAGG
>LUMH01000062.1_pt1 | contig 26313 bp, 18 predicted proteins | sample 730001 | NCBI WGS metagenome assembly LUMH01 (sample SAMN03860268, study PRJNA289734) | marine metagenome | biome: seawater column; feature: ocean; material: water; isolation source: Red Sea water column Station 34 - depth 25m | place: Saudi Arabia: Red Sea | collected 2011-10-15 | depth 25 m
GAATTTCACCAGGGACAGCAGTCAGAACGTAGACGACCCCACTCTTCCGATAAATCCAGCCGACCCACCGGACAGCCTGATCGTCGTCAGATCCGTTCAACCACTCCAGGAGATAGACTACACCTCTTGGTTCTCAAGGGGAGGGAATAGCGAAGATCACAGGAGAATCCACATTTTCGCCGACTCCATACCATCCGCAATCGCAGTCTACGGGTCATTCGGAATCGGGGGGGCAGCCGAGTCTAACGACACCCTGGACTCGGGAAACAACCTGGACTTCATCTCCAAGATAGTGGACTCAGTAATTCTGAATCTAGTCGACGTATTCCTGGACGTGGGCAGCATCCTCAACGAGGTTCCATCCACGGTAGTAGAGCTGATCGGCGGAAGCGTGGATGCCGCGGGCATCTCGGGCAGGGAGATGCACCTTCTGATGACGGACACGTGGCTGGCATCGCGAAACCCGTTCCCTCTGGGGGACTTCTCCATGCAGATCGGGTCCTCCGATCACGTTACCTCAACCGGTAATCACGTGCTTCTATCTCGAGATCGGGACCTAGGGATGATGCAGACCGACGAGGGCCTGGTAGACCCGCTCGTCCCCATAGCGGCCAGTGTAAACTTCTCAGGACTCCAGGCGTTCTCCCTCGTCGACTCGAACTCCACGGACTCCCAGGTACTCACCCTGAATACCGTATCAGCCGAGAGCCTCAGATTGGCCTACGTCAGTCACAAGTCATCCTCACTGGATGGCTCCGAATACCAGTCTGCCTGGCTGTCCGACGTCCCTGACGACATCACCATAACAGCGTCTCCGAGCGGGGTCGATTACTCCGCCTCGTCTGAAATAGGATCGATAGTGTACACCGGTTACGACGGCTCCCTCAGCCAGGCAGTCAGAGTAACCGGGTTCCCGGACTCTTTCTCCACTACATCGGGGAGCGTCCTCTCCTGGTCCTCGAACTCAACCATAGACCTGATCGAAGCGCAAATCAGCGACTCCCCCGAACCGCAATCCATGGTCGGAGACCACTTCCTCTTCCATCACGACCCCCAGAGCAACACCTCCTCTCTGTCGGCCACCTTGACCGGGATAAGCGAGGTCGGCTGGATACCGCCCGTGGAGGAGGGGGCCCCGGGGCCGGATGGGATAGGCACCGCATTCGCGACGATAGAAGGCAGGAACTCGATGAAGATCAACGTAGCCAACGCCCCGTCCAGCGAAAAACTACCATTGAGCATCCTCGCAGAGATAGACCCCCTGCCCTCCAGCCTGTCTCTACAGATACCAAGCGGATCGGATTCAGGGCCCTCATTGGACGTACCGGAATTCAACTCCTCGCAGGGGATGACCGGTGTCGCCTTCTTCATAGGCGGGCTGTCGGACCTCGGCAGGTCGGTTAACGGCGTCCTCTCTGGAATCACCACGGACATCTCCACCGGCTCGAGCTCGGGGGACGGGAACTTCTCCTTCTCCCTCGGCCTGGAGGCGGACTCCAACTTCGACCTGGTAGTGGAGTCCAAGATGGGTGCAGACTCCATCGACGAGCCCGAGTGGGTCCACGGGATAGTCCTCAACTCGGCAGTCACCGGCATCACGGATGGCTTCCACCTGAAGACGTGGGTCCCCAACCTCCCTCCCTCGGCAGACATCTCGGTGTCCAGGGAGATGGTCACCAGCGGGGAGGCATGGTCAGTGACCATAGGACTGGACGGCTGGGAGCCATTCAACTCCGAGTTCGTCATTTCCTCCCGGGGAGTCAACGGTCAGGACGTCTTCCTCACAATAGAGGGGCTCGAGGTAGGATCGCCCACCTCCCTTCTCGTCGACTCCGTCTTCCGGACCGAGACGGTGGGGGGGATCACGGAGACCTCCACATCAACGCTGTACAGGATGTCGAACAGGTTGGACTGGTTCCACGCACTCATCCTGAACAGGCAGTCAGGTAGCAGGACGGAGATGATGGTGCAAGACATCCCCGAGTCAGTGGAGATCCAGGCCAGCCTAGGAAACGCCGTTTCGATGGACGTAACCGTCCCGGAGGAGTTCCGTAAGGGGGACCTGGGGGTCGGATCGATAATGATCCAGCAGATGCAGTGGCTCGAGGGATCCTGGTGGCCAGCAACCCTGTTCCTGACCCAGGTCCCCGGCTCGATGAACCTGACAACCGAGGCCGACCTGAACTTCGACATAACGAGGAACCTGGCGTTCCAGGGTATGCCCGTGCTGGACTTCTCCGCGTCCAGCGAGGGCATGTCTCTGTACATCGAGGCGCAAGGGAGGGCGATAAACAGCAAGGGGGACATAGTGCTCATGGCAGAGGGACTCGCGGACAGGCTCTCCATCAAGCCAACAGATTCCTACGGCTTGAACATAAGGTCCAGCGGCGATGGCGTCGACAGGCTGTACTTCAGGGCCAATGACATGCCCACCCTCCCTCCAGTGGAACTGGACCAAATGGAGGCGATGGGCGAGAACCTCAAGAGCGCGAACATCCAGATTCACGAATTCGGGAGAGTCACCGTGATGATACCAGGGTACCAGCTGATCGAGGTCTCCGACGTGCAGGGGGGGAGGATAATCATCTCGGCTAGAGCGACCGCTGAGATAAATGGAATCGAAGTCGACCTCCGAGGCGTGGTCCTCGACGCGCAGATAACCGGAGGAGTCCCCTCAGGGACCTCCCTGGGCGTGAACGGCTTCGCCTCAGACCTATCGCTTCTGAACAAGATCCCCGGATTCTCAGGATCAACCAGCCACTGGATGGCGCCCGAACCAATGTCCTCGGGAATCCTGACCGTCGTAGCAACCTTGGGGGGGATGGCGTAGTGCGGTCGTCTAGGGGGATAATCGGACAGGCATCGGAAGCCGATTCCGAGATAGCCCATGAGATACTGGAAAAGATCGAGGACGTCGCGGAGAGGGTAACCCCCAAGAGGGTGGTCTTCGCCTCAATCATGGCTCTCCTAATAGGCATGGCCTCGTTGCTGGCCGTAGTGTGGATAATCCCGTACGAGAACGTGGACGTGGAGGTCGTCTACATGCAAGCAGGAGGGGGGCACGTGGTTCTCGCCGAGCTGGACAACAAGGGAAGCCGTGCCATCGAGGACGTAAGCCTGACCATCAGGTTCCTCGACTCTGAGGGATTGGAGATAGACAGGCACGACTTCTACATGGCCAAACTACCAGCCCACAGCTCGATTTCCAACACCCCCTCGGACGACCTCGAGCTAGTGGTGCTGGGGCAGTCCGTATGGGACGACTACCTGATCGAGATCACCCTCGAGTACGTGGACAACGGCGGACAGAGGGACCTGTACACATGGACCCACGAGGTCGGCTACTGGACAAGGGAGTCTTTCGTGGACCAGACCCCATTCGAGCTATTCTGACCCAACGTGATTCCAAACTGACGATTGACCCATAGTATGAAAGCAGGAGAAATAGGGGGTTGAACAATGGAGAAACGGGTCTCGGCGCTCATCCTCATAGTCCTGCTATCCTCTACACTTGGCACCCCGGAGAACCAATCCCAGTCGGGCGAAGGGACAGGCGGGGAGCTCTACCCGGAGGTCACGAGGATAGAGATATCTCCGGACCCGAACAGCGTCAGGGACCTCGGCTCTCCCGTGATATCCGAAGGAGCAGAGGGGCACAGGGGTCTGTGGGCGGACTCGTCCGTAGGGATCTACACCACCTCCGGGCTGCTTCCGCACATGGGCGTCCCGGACTCCCTGATGGAGGCGAGGCCAGACCTGATGGTCGTCCTCGTCTCCTCTGACACGGGCCTATGGGACGCCAGGACCTCCATACTCGAATCGGCTCACGTGGCCGTGAGGACCACAATCCCTCCCTCTGGGTTCCTGATCCAGGGAGGCAAGGAGGCCCTGCAATCCGTCTCCAGACTCCCCTTCATAGAAGCAAGCCACTCCGTACCACTAGCGCTGGTAATCGAGGAGAGGCTCTGGGACAGCGAATCGACGACGGAGGTCGAGATGACCGGGTGGAAGGATGCAGAGCTGAACAGGCTCGACTCGCCCGGGCTAGGCCTCACGGGCTCGGTGTCCTCCCTGGCCCAGCTCAAACTCCATGGGGCTTGGTCCCCGACCACAGGGATACACTTCGGCGAGGTAGAGCCCTCATCCATACCGGGATTGGCAATGAACCCGGAGGTGGCATACATCTCAACGACACCGCACCTCACGACCTGGAACAACCTCGCCAGGACCCACATGGAAGCCAACTCGGTCGAGTCGTACTTCTTCACGGGACTGAACGGGAGCGGTCAGAGGGTCGCAGTGGCCGACACAGGGATAGACCACGATCACGGTGACTTCGGAAATCGGATAGTCCAGAGGATAGACGTCGCGAACGACGGGTCGACGGCGGACACCAACGACGGGCACGGGACGCACGTCGCATGCACCGTCCTGGGCTCGGGAAGCAGGACCAGCGCCTACGAGGGCATCGCACCACAGGCCGAGCTGTACATGCAGGCCATGGAGGACGACGACTCGGGAGCCCTCTCGGGGCCAGGGGTCTACTCCCTGCTCAACTCCGCCTACAGCTCCGGGGGTGCCAGGATCCACACCAACAGCTGGGGGAGCCTGAGCTCAGGGGGGTACTACTCGACGCAGTCCGAGGACGCAGACGACCGAACCTCGACATGGGACCAGTACTGGACCTACGACGGGATGACGGTCCTGTTCGCAGCCGGCAACGAGAGGGATGACGGCGTGTCCCCTCCCGGGACGGCGAAGAACGTGATCACGGTGGGCGCCCACGTCAACAGGTACAGCAGCAACGCGGAAGACGAGATGTACTACTGGAGCAGCAGGGGACCCACCGACGACGGCAGGATCAAGCCCGACATCGTGGCCGCTGGCGACTACGTCAGGTCATGCAAGGCCCAGGAGGCCTCCGAGGCCCCGGACAACATCAACGACGACTGGTACGTGGAGTACAGCGGGACCTCGATGGCGACGCCCGCAGCCGCAGGCGCCTCCGCCCTCGTCAGAGAGTACCTGATGGAGGTGGCAGAGAGGCCCGAGCCCCAAGGCGCTCTCGTGAAGGCGATGCTGATCCTAGGTGCGGAGGACATGGGCACGAGGGACATCCCGAACAACGACGAGGGATGGGGCAGGGTCAACCTGGTCAACACGCTCCTCCCAGACAGCGACGTGGGGATATTCGTGGACGACAGGTCCAGGCTGTCCAGCGGTCAGGAGGCATCCTACAACTTCGACGTCACCAGGTCGGGGGAGCCGCTCAAGGTGGTCCTGGCATGGTCGGACTACCCGGGCTCTACGTTCTCCAGCACTCAGCTGAGGAACAACCTCAACCTGGAGGTGACCTCCCCAGACGGGTCGGTGACCTACATCTGGAACGTCAAGGTGAAGGACTTCTCCCACGGTGGCAGCAGGACCTACCAGCCATTCGCGATAGCGGTCAGGGGCGTCAACGTGAACGACCTGACGCCCGACCCGTCCATAGCCCCGGGGTCATTCGAGATCTCCACCCCCATCCCGCAGGTGGGGGAGCCCACCAGCTTCTCGGTCTCGGTGGTCAACCAGGGATCGGGGTCCTTCGCGGAGGCGTTCGTCTCCGCCCACGTTAACGGGGACCCACTGGAGACCAAGTCGCTGGGGATGTCACCGGGCGAGGAGGTCAGGCTGGAGTGGGACTGGACGCCACAGTCGTCGGACAAGGGCGAGACGCAGATCAGAATCGAGATAGACCCGAGCGACCAGCTCGAGGAGCTGTACGAGGACAACAACATCCTGGAGGTCACCATAGGGGTCAGCGCCCCTGGAATCCAGGCCTCGACGGACAGTGCCTGGAAGACCCTCCAGGACCCATCAGACACAACTACCAGGTGGGAGGTCGAGATGACGAACCTAGCCCTTTTCGACACCAATGCGAGCATCGAGGTCACCAAGCCTGTCAGGATGATAGACGGGGTCGAGTTCGACTGGTTCAAGAGCTTCGACCAGATCTACGTGGAGCTGGGACCTTCCGAATCAACCACGGTGAACCAGCTGGAGATATACTTCGACGTCCCGGTTCTGGCACAGCCGGAGGTCACCCTCCCCTCGGCCGAGATACAAGTCGACTCCCAAGAGATCACCAACACGTCCGTGCAGATACACAACCTGGGCAATGGGGCCCAGACCTACGACATCGAGCTCTACTCCCCCGCAGGATGGGACGTCGGCCTACTAGAGCTCGGGCCTTTCCAGGGATCCAAGCAGGGTTCGACCGGCACGCTGTCCAAGGGGGGCTCGATATCCGCTGGAATCATGATCACGCCCCCGGGGGTCCTCCTGACGGCGGGATCGACCTTCTTCGCGGAGATCAAGGTGAAGTCGAGGGTCAGCTCGGAGGTTTGGACCTTCCAGATGCCGATGGTCATCCAACCCAGCGACTCCCTCGGTCTGACCCCCGAGTCCGGCGGGACGCAAGGGGGGGTCCCGGCCGACTCGCTGCACGAGATATCCGTGCAGATCTCCAACCAGGGCAACAGGGAGGTGACGCTCACACCCATAGAGAGGTCCCTGCCGGGGGGTTGGACTATCCAGGGGGGTCTGAGCCAGATAACAATCCCAATGGGGTCCAACGTGCAGTGGTCCTTCTCGATACAGGGCAACGGACTGGCTGCCAGCGGCCTCGTCGAGGTAAGGTTCCTCGTTGAGGACGGCGACTTCTTCGACTGGAACACCACGGTCGACTCGATATCCGGGGCCATCCCGGTGCTCTCCTTCCACGAGGTGGTTTTCGTGGAGGGGACGACGATAGAGTCCTCGACGACCCCACTCGGCCTCGGTGCGCACCCGGTCGGGAGCCCGTTCGACATGGGCTGGAAGCTCGAGAACACGGGCACGTCGATCTGGGAGCCCGACGTCTCGATGGAACTCCCCAGCGATGACTGGCAGTCGAGCTGCGCGGCAAATCCCGCGAGGATCGGCCCGGGAGAGTCGTCCATGGTCTGGTGCTCCATCACCATCCCCCTGAGCCATGAGGCGGGAACGGAGCCGGGGATCGCCCTGGTACTGTCCGGGGACGGCATCGAGTCCAGGGGCGAGGTCACGCTACTGGTCGACACCGTCAAGGAGGTGCAATGGACCCTCGTGAACTACAACGAGGCCAGGGAGGACTTCCTCACCACCATCCAACTCGACGCCCTGAACACCGGCAACGTGGCGCTGTCGGAGAGGATTGTCACGGAGGCCCCCGATGGCTGGAACCTATGGCTCGACGGGCAGCTCCTGACCCTGCAGCCAGGGGAGGCCAAGTCCGTTGTCATCCAGTTCACCCCCGACTCTGGGTCCGACGGTTCCATCACCCTGAGGCTGGGCACCGAGGAGGACCCAATCTCCCAGAAGACCCTGGACATACCGGTGACTGCGACATCCTCAGGGGGGTCAAACACCCTCCTCCTGGTCGGGGGAGCCTTCCTCCTGGTGGCAGTGGCAGCGGTCGTGGGGGCTATCGCATTCACCAGAGGGGGCCGAGAGCTCTCATCGGTCATCCCCGCACGATCGGGCTCACAGAGGCCCCCCAGGGAAGAGACGGCCGTTTCGCAGGAACCCATCGCCCCCCGGGCCGACGAGGAAGAGGTCACGACCCAGGAGGGCCCGGAGCTGCAGAGGTACCCAGACTACCCCGGTTGGCTCTGGAACCCCAGCACGGAGGAGTGGGTCGAGGACCCCGAATACGAGCACTCGGAGCAATAGCCGAGGGAGCGCCCGACCCGAGAAACCGCGATCATCAGCGAACTTCGAGCCCGAAGCCCTTAGAGGGGCGGATGCGTCGGTCAGTCGATGAGAAGGCCGGATTACGCCGTTATTATGGCGGCCCTGATACTCGGATCCTTCGCATCAGTCCCTGCCTCGGCGGCGGCCGACATCGCCCTCAATGCCAGCCCGCAGGCCTCGGCTGCCACCACTGACGACCCCGCAGAGTACGACATCACGATAATCAACACCGGTGACGAGGACCTCACCGTAACCCTCAGCGCGTCGCAGGACTCCGACTGCAACGGGTTCACCTCCAACCTGGAGCAGACCGTTTTCGCGGTCGGGCAGGGCGAGTCCGAGACCACCACCCTCACGGTCAGCGTGAATGACCAGGCATCGGGGGACTGCGTGACGACGGTCAACGCCAACGGGGTCGCATCCAACCCCACCGAGAACGCACAGGCCGACGTCGAGGTGACGACGACAGCCGAGGGAGGCGGCCAGTACTCGGTGAAGCTCGACTACATCAACCCGAACAACGGCGCGATAAACTACGACGGCGAGGACGACGAGGTGGAGTGGACCGTAGACGTAGAGAACACCGGGGAGAACGATGCGACCGTCCAACTGGCCATGTCCTCGAAATCGGACTGCGACTCGGACGGCCTCGACGCAACCGTCGACCCCCAGCAGATGTCGCTGAGCTCAGGAGACAAGGAAACTGCGACGGTGACGGTCACCCTCCCAGACGGGAGCTCCACCGAATCCGGGGACCACTGCTTCGTGCTAGACGCCACGGTCTCCAACGACCCGAACCCCGCCGACCAGGCCAACGACAGCATCAGCCTGAACCTTAAGATCCCAGAGGTGAAGACGTGCGACTCCTCACTGCAGAGCCAATCCCACAACCTCGACCCGGGGGAGTCTGCCACCAACTCGCTCACCCTGACCAACACGGGCAACACGGCATGGACGGTCAGCGCATTCGCCTCATCCGAGGGGACGGACGTCAGCGGCTGGGTGGAGTTCGAGACCCCGACGAGCAGGCTGCTCTCCGAGCCAGGCGGCTCCCAGGACACCACATCATTCGACTTCGAGATTACCCCCGACGACTCAGTGGAGCCCGGGACGGTCGACGTCTACATCCAAGGCAGGGCGGGCAGCAGCATCGGCTGCGAGTCGCTGCTCAGGGTGAACCTGGGCCAGGTGCATGACGCGTCCCTCTCGCTGTCGAACCCCACGCTGAACAACGTGGACCCGGGAGCGACCGCCTCGACCTCGATGATGGTCACCAACACAGGGAACGGGCAGGACAACTTCGCGCTGGGCGTCCAGGACCTCTCCCCGGGCTGGCAGGTCGAACTCTCCGAGACCTACGTCACGATAGACGGGAGGCACTGCAGCTCCACGACGAACTGCGACAGGAAGAGCGTCCAGGTGCAGATCACCGTACCAGCCGATGCGAAGTCGGGCATAGACTTCGAGATCACCATGTACGTCAACTCCCAGGGTGTGACCCTGGACCAGGTGACGGCGACCGTGACGGCCGCCGAAGTACATGGGGGCTCCCTGGACCTGCCCTCCGACTCCCAGACGGGGCGGTTCGGGCAATGGGTCTCGTTCCCCATAGGGCTCACCAACACGGGAAACACGCAGGACAACTTCGCCCTGTCCTCCTGCGACCCCAACATCCCCGACACCTGCGAGGAAACGAAGTGGGACTCCAGGTACAAGGACGGCCTGGGCAACGACATCTCCCAGGTGACTATCCAGTCTGAGGAGACCATACAGGTCTTCCTCGAGGTACTGGTCTCAGACAACATCAACAACAACTCGGAGTCGTTCGACGCGAGGATAGGCATCGTCGGAACGAACATACTGATGGAGGAGACTCTGACGGTGACCGTCTCCAACTTCAACTACAGCATGTCAGTGGCCTTCCAGGAACCAGGGGAAGACCCCACCCTGATGCGATACGCCCTACCTCCCGGAGGGTCCTCGTCCCTGTCCTTCGTAGTGGCAAACACCGGAGACGGGGGCGCTGACGACGCGGTGTTCACCATCTCTGGGATGGACTCCTCAGTCCTCAGGACGATCAGCGTCGACGGGCAGGTACTCGAAGGCGACCAGGTCACAGTCCCCGCGGACGGGCAGGTCCTCGTCACGATCGACTTCGACGTGCTGGACGTGGAGAGCGGCACCTCAGGGGTCATCAGGGTCTCCGTCACCTCGAAGAAGAACACCGGCCAGACCCCCTCGTACGTCGAACTGGTGATGGACATCAGGTCGATTCACGACCTCCAGGTCGACATCGAGAGCAGCACTGCCATGGAGTCCTCGTGGCCGGACAACGCGGAGTTCACGCTATTCGTCACGAACCAAGGGAACGTCGAGGAGGAGGTCGAGGTCCTGACCAGCGACTCCCTGAGGGGGTGGACCGTGGACGTGATAGGCGACGAGTTCAAACTCCAACCGGGCAAGACCAGAGAGGTCACGGTACGGGTGACCCCGCCCAGCCAGCTGATCGCAGACGACGAGTACAAGTTCACGGTGGTAGTGCAGCCCAAGGGCATGCCAGTGGCAGGGGAGCCCCTGGACCTCTCCGTCGAGTCAAAGGTCGGCACGGGGATACTCTCAGGCGACACACAGAGGGCCGTGGCAATCGCAATCATCGTGGTGGGGACCCTCGGGGTGGCCTACCTCTTCATGAGGACCAGAGCCGAGAACCGGATGATCGACGACGCCATGTTCCTGCACCAAGACGACTGATGCCTGCAAGGCCTGCGATGGCATACGCTTATGTCCAGATTTTTCGTGGCCAGCCTCGACGGTCCCTACGGGACCGAGGGTGATGCCATGAGTACCGTAGCGGAGATGTACCTGCCAGTGGCCGTGATGACCCTCGTCGGAATCGGGTTCCCGGTGGTCAGCTTCATCGCAACTCGCTTCCTGAGGCCGACGGCCAAGGGCTCCGATTCGAGGAGGACCAGGTCGCTGCTGCTCCCGGGGTACGAGACAGACCACAGCCTCTACATCAGGAGGGACTCGACATACGAGTGCGGCTCAGACCCGATCGGCGATGCCGACATCAACTTCCACTTCCAGTACTACTGGTACGCCATAGTCTTCCTAGTCTTCGACATCGCATTCATGTTCCTGGCCTTCGGAGGCGTGATGGCCATCCAGAAGGGCACAGGCGAGCTGCCTGACGACGGGGCGATAGTCAGCGCACTGGTTACGATGTCCATCTTCATCATCCTGATGGGGCTGGGCGTCTGGCACGTCTTCAGGAAGAGAGGAAGGATATACATCTGAGGGGATACAATGGACGGCGACGGTCAGAACTACTCGGTCTTCAACAGCAGGATGCTGGTCGACACCGTGGGCGACATCACCGATGACGCCCTCAAGGCCAGCCGAATCAAGGACGTGATAGGAGTCCTGGTCGGTCGGGTGTTCAACTGGAGCCAGAGGAAGTCGCTCTTCCCCCTCCACCTCGGAATCAAGTGCTGCGCCCTAGAGATGGCAGCGGCGGGGGCCAGCCGGTTCGACGCGGAGCGCTTCGGGGTGTTCTTCAGGTCGAGCCCAAGGCAGTGCGACGTGCTGCTGGTCAACGGCCCAATCAGCAAGAAGTTCGCAGACCCGATAGTCAGGCTGTGGGAGCAGATGCCCGAGCCGAAGTGGTGCATAGCCATGGGGGAGTGCGCGATCTCGGGAGGCCCATACTTCCAGTCTTACAACATCCTGGAGGGAGTCGACACGGTGATCCCCGTCGACGTCTACATCCCGGGCTGCCCCCCCAGGCCCGAGGCCCTGATCGACGGCTTCGACAAGCTCAGGCAGAAGATCATCAGAATCGGCGCGGCCCCGGACGACGGAGCACCCGAGTCAAAGAACCCGATCATCGTAGGGGACGACTAGGAGGAGTTTGATTGGGCAAGATCGTTTCAGCATCGAGCCAGAAGGCCGCAGCGGAGTCGATGGCCAGCGCCCTGTCCTCGATGGACGGCGTGAGCGCCGAGGTCTCCGAGAGGACAAGCGGAACCAATCCCAGGAACGTGGTCTCGGTGGACTGCGCCAGCGACAACTGGCGGCAACTCGCCGAGTGCCTCAGGGTGGAACACGGAGTTGACTACTGCTCGATGATCACGGGAATCCACTGGCCAGACGGAGGCGCCGAGAAGAACTGGGAGGTAGTCTACCACTTCATGAGGATGGGAATCTCGAACCCCCCAGTCGTGGACGGGATGGTCCAGCCGATCATAACCGACCCCACGACCCTGGAGGGGACCGACGTCCCCCTCGAGATCGAGGTCAGGATAGCCCTCCCCGAGACCACGGACCCGAAGGTCGCGTCCGTCCAGGACATATGGGTCGGTGCGGACTGGAACGAGAAGGAGACGTGGGACCTGGTCGGGATAGACTTCGAGGGGCACGTCGGGATGCGCAGGGTACTGCAGCCGCACGAGACCCCAGTGGGCTTCCACCCGCTGCAGAAGCAGCACAAGCTACGCTACCACGACTTCGAGGAGATGTACGACGACGCCCAGGGCTTCCTCAGGAAGCCCTCGGACGCGGGGAAAATCAAGTGAGGTGAGAAAATGGCAGAGATGTGGATTTCAATGGGGCCCCAACACCCGATGACCCATGGCCTGTGGACCCTGAAGATCAAGGTGGACGGCGAGACAGTCGTCGACACGGAGCCGGACCTGGGGTACATCCACAGGGGGGTCGAGAAGATATGCGAGGCGAGGGACTTCACCCAGATCACAACGTACTGCGACCGCCTCTGCTACGCAAGCGCCAACACCTGGTCACACTCCTACATCTACGCCGTCGAGGACCTCCTCGAGGTCGAGGTCCCCGAGAGGGCGGAGTACATCCGGCTGATCGCAGTGGAGCTCCAGAGGATAGCCTCCCACCTGATGTGGCTGGGCGCATACGGCCCCGACATAGGGAACCTCTCCGTGATGGTCTGGTGCCTAAGGGAGCGGGAGATGATGATGGACCTGCTCCAGGAGCTAGGCGGCTCCAGGATGCACTACAACTTCCCGAGGGTCGGGGGCGTCAAGCGCGACCTGCCACACGGCTTCGCACAGAGGGCCAGGGCGAAGGTCAGCCTCTTCCTCAACAGGATCCAGGAGTACGAGGCGCTGTTCGACGAGAGCACCATCTTCCTGATCAGGACCCAGGGCGTCGGCTACTCCAAGGCCGAGGAAATGGTGAACCACGGGGTGACCGGGCCGAACCTGAGAGCGGGCGGCGTGAACTACGACGTCAGGACCTCCCACCCCTACTCGGTGTACAGCGAGCTCGACTGGGAGGTGCCCGTGGAGAGGCCCTCGGTGAAGGGCGCCGACTGCTACGACAGGTACAGAATCCGCGTCGAGGAGATGAGGGTCAGCGCCATGATGGTCCTCGAGGCCCTGGACAAGATACCGCGCGGTGCGGACACCTACCACGAGCCCGGCGACCCCGCCATCCTCGCCAAGGCACCCAGCAGGGCCCCGGAGGGGACCTCGGGCTCACACCACTTCGAGGACAGCCGCGGCGAGTCGATGTTCTACCTCTCCGGGGGCGGCGATGCGAGGGGGAAGAACCCGTACCGGGTGTCGATCCGATCGCCGATGTTCATCACCATACCATACGCATCGAAGTGCATGGTGGGCTACAAGGTAGCGGACATCCCGGCGATAATGGGCTCGTTCGACCCATGCATCGGGGAGACGGACAGGTGAGATGATGGCGACGAGCGACTGGCTTGACCTGAGGGGGTGGATAGAGGGCCTGGTGGGCTGGTCGATGGACAACGTCCACGACGCACTACCCTCCGACGACATCGACGCGACCGTCACCATATCCCTGCCGACGGGAATCTGGCCCGAGGACATCATCCTGGGGCGCGTGTTCAACCTGCAGGACGGGTTCGGGCAGATCCAACCGGCGCTGGAGGGATTCTTCGCAGCCACGATGATCTGCACCGTGGTCTTCACCACCATGATGCTCACCATGCTCCCCATCCCGTACATCGAGAGGAAGTTCATCGGGAGGCTGATGGACAGGCTCGGGGCCACCACCACCCTCAGGAGCCTGTGGATAGGCGAGAGCGGGGTCACGGCCGGCAAGTGGTGGGACCAGCTGCCCTTCGGAATGGGAGCGCCAATAGGATGGCTCAACAAGACCCTGAACTCGATATGGGGGAACGACCACCACCTCGAGGCAGTCTCCAGGGTGAACAACAGGGGGTACCACGGCTACTGGTTCCTGCTCCCCGGGTTCTTCCAGGCATTCGCGGACTTCACCAAGTTCGCCGGCAAGGAGCACATAGTCCCCAAGGAGGCAGACAGGACGGTCTACGAGGTCGCCCCGGTGATCATAATCTCCACCACGGTCCTGGTGTTCGCATTCGTCCCATTCGGACCGCACTTCTACGCAGCCAGCCCCGAGCTCTCCGTCGTGTTCATGATGGCCATCTTCGGGGTCGCCCCCCTCGGGGTCTTCTTCGCCGGGTGGGCGTCGAACAACAAGTACACCCTCATCGGGGGGATGAGGTCGGCAGCCCAGCTGACCGCGTACGAGATACCCCTGCTAATCACCGTGCTCGGGGTGTGCGTCATCAGCGGCTCCTTCAACGTCATCGAGATAGTAGACTTCCAGGCCCAGGAATCCAACGTCTGGAACCTGTTCATGCTCCCGCTGGGAGCCGCGCTCTTCCTGATAACCATGATCGCGGAGGTCGAGAGGATCCCCTTCGACATGCCTGAGGCGGAGGCCGAGCTGGTAGAGGGCTGGTGGACGGAGTACGGCGGGATGCGCTGGGGCCTGATGTTCGCAGCGGAGTACCAGAGATGCTACGCCGCTTGCATACTCTTCGCGCTCTTCTTCCTCGGCGGCTGGGAGGCCCCGTTCCAGGGGACCATGGAGTCGCTCCCCATCGCCGGCGGCGGCCTCGAGCTCCTCCTCTCGCTGATCCCGGGCATAGCATGGGTGCTGATCAAGGCCTGGCTGCTGTTCGCCGTCTTCGTCTGGATCAGGGCATCTCTGCACAGGGTCAGGACGGACCAGATACTGGAGTTCGGGTGGCAGTGGCTGCTGCCCCTGTCCATCGTCAACCTCGCCATCGCAATGGTCCTCAGGGTCTGGGTCTGGGACGGCAGCTGGGGCATAGTCGCGCCAGCCGTGATGATCCTCTCGGGGATCGTCGGGCTCGTCATCCTGGTCGCCGACGAGGACAAGGAGGCCCTAGAGAGCATGACAAGGCCCTACAGCACCTACGCGGTCACCAAGGCCTACCCAGGAAGGCACCCGCAAACCTCGCTCGAGGACCTGCAGAGGCAGTACACGGCCTACACCGCGGTCAAGGCAGCGACCTCGGTATCCCTATCAGAAACGGAGGCCGGGTCATGAGCTACCACCCGCACGGCACCCCCAGCTTCCGCAACCTGGTCGTCAGGCCGATGTGGATCACCCTGAAGACGGCGCTGAGGACGGTCCCCTTCCTGGGCAAGCTGAAGTTCCTGAAGAGCGGCTACCACGCCCAGTCCGCCGACATGCTGGACCCCGAGACTGCCAGGAGGGTGGGCGAGGCCCACCCCAGCTCCGGGCAGAAGTTCTCCGCAGACAGGGAGACGAGCCAGCTGATGCCGTTCGTGGAGAGGCCCGTGACGGTGATGTACCCCTACGAGAGGCTAGACGACCTCGAGCCATGGCTCTTCGTCCCAGGCAACTACAACGGGAGGATCGGCGTGATATGGGAGACTTGCACGGCCTGCAAGCAGTGCGTGAGGGCCTGCCCCAACGACTGCCTCCACATGACCTCCGAGGTCCGAGTGAACGTGCTCGACACCGCCGAGGAGGGCGACGAGTGGCACGGGTACGGGAGCGAGATCGAGGTCGGGGGATACGCCGCCAGGCCGAAGGAGGACTTCCACGAGATAGAGGAGGAGCACGACCTCGTGATCGACCACACGGCGGCTCCACAGCAGTACGACTTCGCGGAGGTCATCGACATCACGGGGGACGTTGCCACGGTGAACTGGATGGACGGCTCCGGGCAGCAGGACGTCGACCTATCGACGATCAAGCCAGCCGAGCAGGACATAGTGTCCGGCAGGATCGACCTCGGGAGGTGCATGTTCTGCGGGCTCTGCATGGAGGCCTGCCCGTTCGAGTCCTTCTTCATGACAAACGAGTACGACGGGATGTCCGGCTTCTCCAGGGAGGACCTCTGGATGGACGCCGACAGGACCAGGGTACTCCCGTCGGTCCACAAGGAGAGGGTGGACATGGAACTCGCCAAGCGCGCCCAGAAGGAGAAGCAGAAGAGGGAAAGGAAGGCGGCCAAGGCGGAGGCCTGATCATGGCCATAGACTTCGAGACCGTCATATTCGTCATCGTATCCGGTGCTGCCGTAATCGGGGCACTGGGATGCGTCTTCTCGGCCAGGGTGGCCCACTCCCTGCTATGGCTGATGTTCACCTTCTTCGCAGTCGCGGGGGCGTTCCTGATGGCGAGCGCTGAGATGCTCTCGGCCATCCAGATACTGGTGTACCTCGGATCGGTGATGCTGGTGGTCCAGTTCGGGGTCATGCTGACCCGCCGCAGGATACAGGACGTGGAGTCGCTCCCGACGCTGAACGCCCTGTCGGCGGTCTCGGGCCTAGGCGTCTTCGCGTTCATACTGGCGCTCCTCAGGGGGGTTATGGAGCACCCCATGTGGGACACGGAGGCAGCGCCCTCGCCTCCAACGACCCTGGAGTTCGCGGACTCGATATTCAACGACTGGACGATGGCGACGATAATCCTCGGGGCGCTCCTCGCGATGGCCATGATCGGCGCTTCCTACCTGGTCAGGGACGAGCGCCTCATCAACCTGCTATGGGACATGGGGGCCGAGGAATGATCGACCCCGCCTGGATAGCGGCGCTGGGCGTCATACTGTTCGGGGTGGGACTGCTAGGCACCTTCTACCACAAGAACGCGATCGTGGTGCTGATGTGCATAGAGCTGATGCTCAACGCAGCGAACCTGAACTTCGTCGCAGCGGCGTCCCACTACGGCGACGTGAACGGGTGGGTCTTCACGGCCATAGCCATCGCCATCGCCGCGGCCGAGGTCGCCATCGGGCTCGCCATCCTCCTGTCCCTCTACAGCACACAGGGCACCATCTCGCTCGACGCGGCCAGGGAGCTAAGGAACTAGGTGATAACATGGGGGGGACAGGAAACGAGTACAGGCTACTGGCGCCACTCATCCCCGCACTCCTCGTGGTGCCGATTCTGGCCATAGCTGGCGTCGAGTCCGTCGACGCGGCGTTCCTGATAGTCCTCGCACCCTTCGTCGCATTCCCGATCATACTCGTCTCCGGCCAGCTCTACAACGGCAACAGCACGTGGAAGCAGAAACTGAAGGAGGGCGGAGTCATCGGGCTCTCGGCCCTCCTGGTGTCCCTGACCACGTCGCTCTGGGTGCTCGTGGACTACCTCAGGGGCGCGAGGGACATCACCAAGGAACCCGCGGGAAACGTCGCAGCCTCATGGGGGGACTGGATATCCTTCGACGTCCTGCTCTCGGACTACTCGATGAGCTCGGGCAGGGTGATCGGAGTGGGCGTATGGGTGGACTCGATCACCCTGATGCTTCTGTTCGTCGCCACCTTCCTGTGCTTCCTGATCTGCTGGTTCAGCATGGGCTACATGAACACGGACCCGATAAACGAGGACAGGAACCACCGCTTCTACGCCGAGTTCGTCCTCTTCGCCATGGGGATGTTCGGCATGGTCCTCGCTGACAACTTCCTCTGGCTCTTCATATTCTGGGAGGTGATGGGGCTCTGCTCCTACCTCCTCATAGGCTTCTACTTCTGGAAGGAGAGCGCTGCGTACGCAGCCAAGAAGGCCTTCCTGACCACTCGCGTGGGCGACGTCTTCCTGATGGTGGGGCTCCTGATCCTCTACGACATCTACGGGTCGCTCGAGTTCTCGGTGATATTCGAGGACCCCTCCCTCAACGGGACGGTCGACTCCGACAAGCTGTTCTGGGCGCTCCTCATGCTGTTCATCGGGGCGGTGGGCAAGTCGGCGCAGTTCCCGCTGCACGTCTGGCTGCCGGACGCCATGGAGGGCCCGACCCCGGTCTCCGCCCTGATACACGCAGCGACGATGGTCAACGCCGGGCTCTACCTGGTCGCGCGCATGGTCCCGTTCGTCGACGTGGGCGCCCACGGGGTGGACGGACTGAGCGAGCTCGGCCTGATAGTGGCCTACGTCGGCGGGATAACGGCGTTCATGGCCGCATCCATAGCGTTCGTCCAGAACGACATCAAGAAGGTGCTGGCCTACTCGACCATGAGCCAGCTGGCATACATATTCACGGGACTCGGGGTCGCGCTCTGGTTCTACAACAACGGCAAGGCCGACGCCGCTACCCTGGTCTTCGGGGGAGCCATGTTCCACCTGTTCAACCACGCCATGGCGAAGGGGATGCTCTTCATGGCGAGCGGCTCGGTCATACACGAGGTGCACCACGCCCACGACCACCTCCACGAGGGCGACGGGCACGACCACCACGACGACTTCGACCCCCAGGACATGCGGAACATGGGCGGCCTGGCAGCCAAGCTGCCCGTGACGTCGGCAGCCATGATGATCGGCTCCATGTCGATAATCGGGATACCCCTGATAGGCGGGTTCTGGTCGAAGGAGGCCATCGTCGCCAAGACCTGGAAGGCGTCCCTGGACTACGAGCCACTGATGTTCGGACCGGCCATACTGGTCCTGCTGACCGCGGGCATGACGGGCTTCTACATGTCCAGGATGTGGTTCATGACTTTCGCCGGGGAGCCCAAGCACGAGGTCGTCGACCACGTCCACGAGGCCACCCCGTGGATCAAGGAGCCACTCATCATACTCTCCGTCATAAGCGCCCTGGGGGGCTTCGGGCTCGCGGTGCTGAGCGTGGTCAAGTGGCTCGCGAAGCCGTACAGCTACGACCTCAGCCTCAACGGCGACTCCCTCGCCTCCAGGGTCGTCTACGAGCTCGAGCACGCCTTCCTGCCCGATGACCCCAACCTCAGGATCGTAGGCTGGACCACGATATTCCTCTCCCTGGTCATCGGGCCGATCTTCGCCGCCAGGGTGCACGGGGGCTCCCTGAGGGAGGGCCAGTCCTCGGGGCCCCTGGTGTCCTGGCTGGTCTGGCTCTCGGGCAGGTTCGGCTCGCAGGACTCCACGGAGTTGTCCGAGTCGAGCCTATCGGTGGCCCTGCAGAACCGCCTCTACTTCGACCACTACTACGAGCTGGCGCTCTCCAAGACGGTCGTGCCCCTCTCCGCATTCGCAGCCTGGTTCGACAAGAGGGTGATCGACGGGATAGTCAAGAGGGTCGAGTCAAACTCCGTCCTCGGCTCGGTGCAGATCCGGAGGGTCACCACCGGCAGGGCCAGCGACTACATCCTGATGGCCGCCGTGGGCGCGCTCTCGATATTCGCGCTGGCATGGGGGGTGAGCGGCTGATACTCACGATCCTCGCGCTGGCCCCCATACTGGTCGGCCTCGTCCTGATGGCACTGCCGCACCTCCTCCCCGAGGACTACTCCGCGCAGGTGAGGAAGGTATCCAGGAACATCTGCATGGGGGTCGCGCTGGCGCTGCTGGCGATATCCACGTGGGCGGCAGCGACGTCCCTGAGCGACATCGACTGGATGTCCATCGCGTTCGGGCAGTACGAGCTCGAGAACACGCCCTTCGAGCTGATCCCCCAGATCGGGGTGTCCTGGCACGTCGGGGCGGACGCCCTCTCGCTGCCGATGGTGTGGCTGACCGCGCTCGTGGTGCCGCTCTCCATGCTGGTCGAGTGGGACGCCAAGAAGGGCCACTACTTCCACCCCCTGCTCCTGGTCATGGAGGGCGCGATGATCGGCGTCTTCGTCTCCCTCGACCTCTTCGTGTTCTACGTGTTCTGGGAGCTGACCCTGATACCCATGTTCTTCCTGATCCTCGTGTGGGGAGGGGAGGACAGGCGCTACGCAGCGATGAAGTTCTTCATCTACACCTTCACCGCGAGCGTCCTGATGCTCATAGGCATCCTCGTGATGTACTTCAACACCGGCGCGACCCTCTCGGAGCGCTCCTTCGACATGGCGGCGATGCTCGACAGCGGGGCCCAGATGAGCGAGGGGCTCAGGCACCTCGTCTGGTTCCTGCTCCTGGTGGGATTCGCGACCAAGATGCCCAGCGTGCCCGTTCACACCTGGCTCCCCGACGCCCACGTGCAGGCTCCCACGGCCGGCTCGATGATACTGGCCGGCGTCATGCTGAAGATGGGGGCCTACGGCTTCCTCAGGGTCGCCGTCACGGCCTTCCCGGCATCCACCGTGGTGTTCGTCCCGCTCCTGGTCTTCATGGGCATGGCGAGCCTCGCCTACGGAGCGTGGGTGTGCATGGGACAGACGAACCTGAAGCGGATGGTCGCCTACTCCTCCGTCTCCCACATGGGCCTGATTTTCCTGGGCATAGCCACGATGCAGCCGCTGGGCATCGCCGGCGCGCTGTTCATGATGTTCGCACACGGCATAATCAGCCCGCTGCTGTTCGCCGTCGCTGGCGCATTCAAGCACCACTACCACACCCTCGAGATAGGGTCGATGAGGGGGATCGCCCACCACAGCCCGTGGCTGGCGGGCCACATGATGCTGGGATGGATGGCGAGCCTCGGGCTCCCGCTGATGGCTGGCTTCGTGGCCGAGGTCGCCGTCATGATCGCCTTCTGGATGACCTTCGGCTGGGTGGTCCTCATACCCGCGCTCACCCTCGTCATCACGGCACTGTACTACCTGGCGTCCATGCAGCGCACCATATTCGAGTCCAACGACCCCCACCAGGGGTCGCTCCCCGACACCCTCCACCACGAGCCCCGGGACATCACCTGGCACGAGAACGCGGGGATGCTGATCCTCGGGGCCCTGACCATACTCTTCGGAATACTGCCCTTCTTCTTCTGGGACATGATGTCCTACTGGGGCACGGAGGTCATGGTCGAGGCGCTCTCTGACGCCATGCAGTCCGAGGGGGTGACGCCCTGACCTCCGAGCTCGACGGCATCGACCTCCAGCTCCTTCTCCCTGAGCTGATCATGACGATCGGCCTGGCCGCGATAATCATCGTCCCGAACCTCGGTGACGCCACGTTCAGGATCCCCCTGACGAGCAAGAGGGTCCCGGTGCTCATCGGGGGCACCAGGTTCCCCGCGACCAGGGACCCCCGGCTGCCCAACCGAATGGCCCTCGCCACGCTGGTGGCAGCGCTGGCCGCCGGTACCCTCGCCCTACTCGACCCACCGGCATCCGGTGCGATAGGCAGCACCCTGGAGGTCGACGCCTTCAGCTCGCTGATGACCAACCTGTTCCTGTGCGTGCTCATCCTGTGCACCGTCTCGGCCACCCAGAGGCTCCCTTCGGACCCCGATGCCGAGGCGCCCGCGGAGGACGAGGACGAGGAGGGCGAGAGCGCGAAGACCTCCGCCCTCTACGACAACAGGAGGCAGGCCGACTTCCACATCCTGCTGCTCACCCTTGGCCTGGGCATGTCCCTCATGGCCAAGTCCACGCACCTGTTCATGCTGTTCGTGTGCCTGGAGCTGGCATCCCTCTCGTCCTACGTGCTGGTCGGCTTCCACAAGGAGACCAAGGCCGGCGGAGAGGCCGGCACGAAGTACTTCATCGTGGGATCGGTCGCCTCCGCGATCGGGATCTACGGGATGTCCCTGCTGTACCTCTGGAACGGCGACCTCAGCGTGTCCGGGCTGGCCCAGTCGTGGCAGTCCATGGAGACGATCGACCCGCTGGCGGCAGCCGGGGTCGGCATGATGATCGTGGCGTTCGGGTTCAAGGTCGGCGCCGCGCCGTTCCACCTGGCGATACCCGACGCCTACTCGGGGACCTCCTCGATGGTGGCCGGGGTCCTGGCCACCGCCTCCAAGGCGATGGGCTTCGTCGCCCTGATGCGCCTACTGCTCACGATCGCGATGCCCGCGGCCGGCTCGGCCTTCTGGTACGGCGCGCTCGCCGTCATCTCGGTCGTGACCATGACGTGGGGCAACCTGGCAGCGCTCTCCAGCGACAACCCGAAGCGGGTGCTGGCGTACTCCAGCGTGGCCCACGCCGGCTACATGCTGGCAGCGGTCTCCGCGATAGGCTCGGGGCTCGCCGACGGACCCGCCTCCGAGATGATAGTGGTGGCGGTGCTCTTCCACCTCTGCGTGCTGGTCCTGTTCAAGATGGGCCCGTTCATGGTCCTCTCCGCGATAGAGAGGGAGGGCGGGAGCCACAGGGTGGCCGGGCTGAACGGGCTGGCCAGCAGGGACCCGCTGCTGGCCGCGTCCATGTTCGTGTTCATGCTCTCCCTGGCCGGGGTCCCGCCTTTCTCCGGGTTCCTCTCCAAGCTGCTGATGCTCAACGGCATAGTGACCGTGTCCGCCGGGACGGGCGGCGCGGAGTCCCTGCTCTCGTGGGCCACCAGCGTGGACCCGGCGTTCTGGCTGGCGGTCGCGATCGTGCTGAACAGCGCCCTCTCGATCTTCTACTACCTCAGGATGGGCATGGTGATGTTCTTCGAGCCCAACGAGGGAGGGGAGGGGTCCCCGTGCAACCCCGTCATACGCACGCTCATCGTATCCCTCGCCGTCCTATCGCTGGCCTTCGGCATTGGCCCCCCCAGCGAGTGGCTGCTGGGGCTGGCCGAGGACGCAGCAGCGGCCCTCCTGGCCTGAGTGGCAGGCTCAACTTCACATAGGGGCCACCTGACGGACTCCACATGGCCCGTAGGGAGGAGTCGGTGGACACAGAGCTGCTGGCGCAGATGGAGTCCGGCGGCGACAGGATCAGAGTGCCCCTTCCGAACCGCAAGGTCAACGAGATGTTCGCGATAGCCGACCAGATCCTCGGCGGCCGGAGGGTGCGGTCCGTCTGCGAGGACGGGGAGACGAGGCTCGCCAGGATCCCCGGCAAGATGCGCAGGAGGCAGTGGGTCAGGGAGGGCGACCTGATCGTGGTGCAGCCATGGGAGTTCCAGGAGGAGAAGGCCAACGTCTGCATGAGGTACACCAAGACCCAGTCGCTGTACCTCTCCCGCAAGGGCGTGCTGCCGGAGATAGTCGACCTGTTCGGGATGGCCACCGACGAGAGCGTGACCGCCATGGACGAGCAGGCGGAGGCCGAGGAGCCCGTGGACCAGCCCGAGGAGGAGCACGCCACGGAGGACGAGGCAGAGCCAGAGGACCGGGAGGAGGCCCAGGCCGCTGACGACGACGAGGACGACATCGACTCCTTCTTCGGGTGAGCAGATGCCTCCCGAGGACGAGTGGGAGGAGCCTGACCCGGACTCACTGATGAGGTCGGAGAGGAAGCACGAGTGGATCTCCGAGCCCAGGTACAAGAGGATGTTCGACGACATCGAGCACGCCCTGCAGGGCGTGATGGGCAAGGGCCCCTTCGAGTGGGTGGACAGGAGGGTCTTCGACCAGGTCTTCGACCGCTCCACCCTGCTCGCGCTGCACAAGCTGATGGAGAAGGGCGAGATAGAGACGATCGACCACCCCATCGCGAGGGGCAAGGAGGCGCACGTGTTCCGGGCGACCTCCGCGAGCGGGCCGCTCGCGGTGAAGATATTCCACACCACCAACGCCGTGTTCAAGGGCCTGACGAAGTACATCGACGGGGACCCCAGGTTCTCGGGCCTCTCCCGGAGGCACAGGGAGCTGGTCAACATCTGGGTCAGGAAGGAGTTCAGGAACCTGAAGAGGATGAGGAGGGGCGGCCTGCGAGTGCCGGAGCCCCTGCTCAACCAGAAGAACGTCCTGGTCATGGAGTTCGTGGGCGACGAGGAGTCGCCCAGCCCCAGGCTCAAGGACATCGACGTGGAGGACCCGGCGGGCGTCTTCGAGGAGCTGCTCGGGATAATGGCGGTGATATGGCAGACCTGCGACCTCGTGCACGCGGACTTCAGCGAGTACAACATACTCTCCAAGGACGGAGAGCTCTGGGTCATCGACGCCGGCCAGGCCGTCACGACCAGGCACCCCAGCGCGAGGGAGTTCCTCGTCAGGGACGTGACCAGGCTCACGGAGTGGGCCCGGCGCAAGGGCCACTCCGCGGAGGTGGCAGACAGCCTGGTCAGGGTCCTGGACGGCCCCCTGCCGGAGCTCTAGCCCGACTACACGGGTTAAAGCGTGGGCTTCTCCAGGTATTCCCATGGAGCACCTCAGCAGGGTACCCAAGAACAGGATAGCCGTGCTCATCGGCAAGGCAGGGAGGACCAGGGAGATGATCGAGGAGGCCTGCGGGGGCTCCCTGGCGATAGACTCCCAGTCCGGGGACGTCTCCATCTCCTGGGAGGGCGAGCCCGACCCGATCAAGAGGATGAAGGTCCCCGACGTGATCTCCGCCATCGGCAGGGGGTTCTCCCCGGAGCGCGCGGTGCAGCTCCTCGAGGACGACTTCTTCCTCAGGATGTACGACATCAGGGAGTGGGTGGGCAGGCAGCCCAACCAGACCCGGAGGATGCGGAGCAGGCTGATAGGGACCAACGGGAGGATCAGGACCCTGATCGAGGAGCACACCGGGTGCGAGATCTCGATCTACGGCTCGACGGTCGCGGTGATCGGGGACGACGAGAGCCTCGCGCTGGCAGCGCCTGCGATAGAGGGCATACTGGGAGGGTCGGAGCACGGCACGGTGCTCTTCGGGCTCGAGCAGGACAGGAAGAGGCAGAGGCTGCGATCGAAGAACCTCGACACCTTCTCCGACAAGAGCCGGGGCCCCCCGGAGTCGTTCGAGTCACTGGTGCCAGGGTTCTCCGAGGCACGGAAGAGGATGGCAGGGGACGCGCCCCTGGAGCTCGAGGAAGGGGAGAGCGTCTCCTTCGGCGAGGAGTAGACCGTCACGCATAAGGGAGAAAGTCCGCCCGTCGGCGCGTGAGCAATCCCCTGGACGAGGCCCTACCGTACGAGAAGTGGGCGATCAACGCGCTAGTCGCGGTGTTCCTCCTCGTCTTCCTCGGGGTGGGACTGGACTGGGCCTCCGTGGACAACCCTGTATCCGACGCCCTGAACCAGTACTTCCTGGACCCGATAAGGGGCGAGTCCACCGGTGACTCCGGCTACAACTCGGTCAACACGGCGACCTACGCCGTGGTGCTGGGCCTGTTCGTGGTGGCGCTCTCGGCCTGGCTGAGGCGACTGGGGATCGACCCCAGCGACACCAGCCTCCTGGCCCTCCTACCGTTCGTCACCTGGGCGGCGACCGGCGAGGTCGTCGAGGACGCCGAGATGTTCGGCGCAGCCCTGGCCCCCTACTTCGTCAGCCCGGGGATACACTTCCAGGCAGCGACGTGGGTCGTGCTCGCGGGCGCTGCGGGGATGGCGCTCGACAGGGCCGAGGGGGGCAACGGCCCGAACGGCAGGGACCTGGAGGTCCTGGCCACGGGGATGATCCTCATGCAGTTCATGATCTACGCCTCCTCCATCTCCGGCAACATGGGGGACAGCCTGGACACGTGGCCCATGATGGCGGGCCTGCTCCTGGCACTCGCCTTCGTGTGGAACTCCAGCCAGCTGTCGGGGATGTTCTCCAACGTCCAGACGATGGTCTACCTCAATGGCGTGGGGGGGACGCTGATCTTCTTCGGGGCGCTATGCGCGTTCGCGATAGACGAGCCGCCCTCCCAGGACAGGCTCTGGCCCCTGGTGGTCGTGCTGGTCGCACCCGCCCTCGTGTGCTACTGGATGTACGACTACGGGAAGGACGCCGTGCGGGAGCTGTCCGAGCAGGGCCTCGTCGCGGGGCTGCTGGCCCCGGGCATGACGGACGAGGAGTACAGGAAGACGACATTCCCGGAGAAGGAGGTCATCGAGCCCCTCCGGCTCAGGGCGGTGATGGCGCAGCCACTGGTCTACCTCGCTGTGGCGGGGCAGGTGATGGACGGCCTGGCCACCTGGATAGGGATCGACGGGTTCCCCGGGCTGGGCGAGAAGCACGTCGTCTCCCAGAGGGTGATCGACGCCGGCATGTGGGTGAACGGGAAGCTGGGGATCACACACCCGATGCTGGACGAGGGAGTCCGTGCCACGCTCTCGCGGGTCGAGGGACATGGAGAGGCTGCCTAACGGGGTCGACGCTGGGTCGGCGGACTTCGCCAGGAGGAGGGATGCGAACGCCTCGCTGGTCGAGGAGCTGACCTCGAAGCTGGACGCCGTGAGGGAGTCCGGGGACCAGCCGCACATACTCAGGCACCGCGACCGCGGGAAGATGCTCCCCCGGGAGAGGATCGCCGAGGTCTGCGACCCCGGGTCGCCCTTCCTAGAGACCTCCCCGCTAGCAGCGGAGGGGCTCTACGACGGCAGGGCCAGGTCCGCGGGCATAGTGACCGGGATCGGCGTCGTCCACGGCAAGGAGTGCGTGTTCGTGGCCAACGACGCCACCGTGAAGGGCGGGTCCTACTACCCCATGACCGTCAAGAAGCACATCAGGGCGCAGGAGATAGCAGAGGAGAACAACCTCCCCTGCATCTACCTCGTCGACTC
>LUMH01000174.1_pt1 | contig 25967 bp, 34 predicted proteins | sample 730001 | NCBI WGS metagenome assembly LUMH01 (sample SAMN03860268, study PRJNA289734) | marine metagenome | biome: seawater column; feature: ocean; material: water; isolation source: Red Sea water column Station 34 - depth 25m | place: Saudi Arabia: Red Sea | collected 2011-10-15 | depth 25 m
TCTTAATCCTCTAGTTATCAAATAAGCATCATCTGGTCCCAATCTTAATCCAGTTACATTATCTGCGAGTTGTACTTTTCTAAAAACTCTTTTATTTACTGCTAAAGATCCTCCCATTACATCTGAATGACCTGAATAGTATTTGGTTGCTGAAACAATAGACATATCAAAGCCTAATTTTATTGGTTTAAGAAAATATGGCGTTCCCCAAGTATTATCTATTGCAGTATAAATTTTATGTTTTTTTGCAATTTGAATTATTTTAGACAAATCTTGAAAGTCAAAAGTATTGCTTCCAGGATTTTCAACAAAAATTAGTTTGGTATTTTTAGATATATTTTTTTTAAGTGTATTTAAATCACTTGGATTATAAAAAATTGTTTTAATATTGAAGTCTTTTAAAAAATCTTGTGTTAATCTTCTAGTTGGTTTGTAAGATGGATCAGCTACAATAATTTCGTCACCAGGTCTTACTAAGCTAAATATAGCTAAAAAAATTGCGCCAAATCCAGTAGGAGTTAAAAAAACGTGATAACTTTCCTCTAGTTTGGTTAATATTTTTTGTAAAATATAAGTTGTAGAAGTTCCTTGTCTTCCATAATCGAAATGCCCTCCAATAGGATTTTTTCTAAATTTAGACTGGGTTTTTCTTATATCTTGCATTGACTTAAAAATTATTGTCGATGCTCGAACTACTGGTGGATTAACTGACTGATTGTGAAAATCTTTTGCTGTGTGCTTTAAAAATGTTTTAAAGGTGCTAGTCATATTTAAATTTGATTATTTTAAGGACAATGCTATATCAACCGAATAAGTCAATAAAATAGTAAAATTAAGGAGAATATGGGATACCCAAAAAAACATAGAGGCCGAAGAAAAATGGGCTCTAAAAAGAGAAGAGCTAGAAAAAAAAATAAGAAAAAATAATCTACCTTTTAATTTTTAATCCAACCACCACCAAGAACTTTGTGACCAATTTGGTCTTTATGATAAAAAACACAGGCTTGTCCTGGTGAAATTCCGTTTTCTGAATTAACTAAATTAACTTCTGCTTGATTATATTCTTTTAATAAAATTTTAGCTTCTAATAATTTTCCCGTTGATCTTACTTTAACAAATATTTCCTTTTCAAGCTCTTCTTTTTTACACAAAAGATTTAAATCTCTTAAATGAATTTTTGTTTTGGCTAATTTTTCTTTAGGGCCTATAATTATTTCATTCTTATCTGAGTCTATTCGGATAACATATAAAGCTTCTTTATCTGAAACCTTTATTCCCCTTCTTTGACCTATTGTAAAATTTATAATTCCATCATGAACACCTACAACCTCTCCATTTAAGTTTTTAATATTTCCTTTTTGAAAAGATTCAGGTTTAAATTTTTGTATTACAGAGGTATAATCTCCATTTGGAACAAAACAAATATCCTGGCTATCAGGTTTATCAGCTACATTAAGTTCAAGCTTTTTTGCAATTTCTCTAGTAGTCTCTTTTAGCATTCCCCCTAAAGGAAACCTTAAGTAATTTAATTGCTCTCGAGTTGTATTAAATAAAAAATAACTCTGATCTCGATTTTCATCAATTGCTCTATACATATTTGTAGATTCATTCTCAGTAACACTTTTCACATAATGACCCGTTATCATAGCATCGGCTTTTAATTCTTTTGATACTTCAAACAAATCCCTAAATTTTACTGTTTGGTTGCATTGAACACAAGGTATAGGTGTTTCTCCTTTAAGATAGCTATCTACAAAATTATCAATAACTCCTTGTTTAAATTTGTTTTGGTAGTACAAAATTTTATGTTCAATATCTAATTTATGCGCTACTCTTTTTGCATCCATTATATCTTGTCCAGAACAACATTGTTTTGAAGCAGCAACTTCTTTACCATCATCATAAAGTTTAAGAGTAATGCCTATTACATTATAACCTTCTTTTTTCATCATACCTGCGACAGTAGAAGAGTCGACGCCACCTGACATTGCAACAACAACAGTTGTATCAGACGGTTTTTTCTTTAAACCAATTGAATTAATTTCACTATTCATTTTGTGGTATTTATACTTAATTCTAATATAAGTGAAATTAAATGATTTTAGATTTTGAACCAGGTGACAAAGTAATTAACCCTAGTAATAAAAACTGGGGTATTGGACAAGTTCAATCAATTATAAAAGAAAAGGTGACTGTAAACTTTGAAAACGTAGGTAAAAAAGTAATAAATTGTAAAAATATAGAATTAGAAAAAATCTACAATAATGAATGAAATTAATATTAAAGACGTAATCATAAATTTAATAGATACTTTTTTATATGCAGGTAAAGTGTCACTTGAACTTAGAGAAAAAGGATTAACCAAGGAAATTAAATCAGACAATACTCCAGTTAGTAATGGTGATTTGGAAGTAAATAAAATAGTTACTCAAAAACTTTTGGAGCTTACCCCCAATATTCCAATTGTATCTGAGGAAACATCTCACAATAAATCCTCAAGTAATTTAGAAAATTTTTGGCTTGTTGATCCAATAGACGGTACATACGATTATATAAATGATTTAGAAGAATTTACTATTAATGCAGGATTAATTTTAAATAGAAAACCTGTTGCTGGACTTATAAATGCACCAGCAAAAAATCGAATGTTTTACACCTATGGCAAGAATGATGCTTACGAACTTACAAATGGAAAAGAAATTAAGTTAGATTGTTCAAAAAAGACTAAAAAAGAATTTGTCAAGGTTGTTTCTTACTCAAATAAAATTAAGCCAGAAATTGAAAAAGTTCATAATCTTTTAGGAGTTAACGAGTTTGTAAGAATGAAAAGCTCATACAAATTTTGTGTAATTGCCACAGGAGAATACGATGGATATGTTGCTGAACCTAGAGCATGTGAATGGGATATTGCTGCTGGTCATGCTTTACTAGAAAATGCTGGAGGTACAATTACAGATTTTGAAGGTAATGAAATTTTATATGGAAAAGAAAATTTTAAAAATCCAAGTCTTATTCTGAAAAGAAGTGAAGATTTAAAATATTAGTAAATGAGTGAGCAATTAAGAATAATTTTAATTATAATTGTCTCTGTTTCAATATTTGGTTTGTTGGTTTTTGTATTTGTTAAAAATTATATAAAAAATAAAATTCAATATTATCTCGAAGAAAAAAATAAGAAAATTAAAGAAGATTAATTATTTTTATATATTCATCTTTATCAAGATCCATCACTCTTCTAGATACTTCAAAATCAAATCCTGATCTAGCCAATACCCCCATATCCTTTTTATAAAACAAAGGTCTATTATCTTCTTGTCTTGAGGGCCCAATTCTTTTTTTTTTACATATTTTGATTGCAGAGAAAAAATCTTGATCTTCATTATTCTCGCGAATTTGATCAATTGTATTTTTAATATATTTATCACCTACACCTTTTCCAATTAAATAGTTTCTAATTTTGTTAATTGAAGAACCTCTCTGTATTAGACTTTTTGCTTTAGATTCTGAATAAAATTTGTCGTTGATGAATTTAGATTTTTCTAAGTCTTCTAGTACTATATCTATTAAATTTGAAACATTGCTTCTGTTTATAGGAGTTTTAGATTTTAAATATTTTTTTAGAAGGTATGTTTTTAATTGTTGTTTTGAGGGAGCAAATTTTTCAATATAATTAAACGCAAAATTCCTCATTTCTTCTACCGTAACCTCTAATGTTTTTTTTTTATTTTTTATAGGAATCATTAATTCATTTAATATAATGCAAAATAATTATGATAGAACAAATAGCAGCATTTTTTACTATAGAAATGATCTATTTATGGTTGAACATAGGTGTTTTGCCATTTTGGTTTGTATTAATTTTTTTTCCTCAATCAAAAGTATGCAGCTTATTGGTTACCTCAATATTTCCATTTTTAATTCTTGGGGCTACTTATTGTTATTTGATATTCTATTATTTTTCTACTGGTTATAATTTTTTAGAAAACTTTAATCTTTATAAAGGTTTGTTTGACCTTAGTTCATTATTTGAAAATGAGAGTTTCTTAATTCTATTTTGGACCCATTTTTTGGCAGCAAACTTATTTTGTGGCGCCTGGATTGTAAGAGATAGTCTTAAGTTCTTCATATCAAAATATCTAATCTTGGTTCCTCTTTTGGTGACTTATTTTATTGGACCAGTTGGACTAATTATGTATTGGGTAATAAGAATTTTTTATGCAAAAAAAATAGGTTTTATTGATTAAAATTATTTAATAACTTTAAATCCTGAATTTTTCATAGCTCCAAATCCTCCATCAATATGACAAATGTTTTTAAAGCCCATATCCTTTAATGACTTAGTTGCAAGAGCTGATCTTAATCCACCTGCACAAAAAAGAACCATCTCTTTATCCATATCTATCTTACCCTCTTTAAAGTAAGGACTGTCTGGATCCATCCAAAATTCCAACATGCCCCGAGGAATATGATTAGAATTTTCAATTCTTCCTAAATTCTCAAGTTCTCTTACATCTCTAATATCTATAAGATTGCACTTATCATCATTAGACATTTGCAAAGCCTCTGAGGGTGAAATTGTTTTAATTTCTTTTAAAGCATCTGCGACTAAAGTTTGTGCTGATTTTATTGTCATATCAGTTATTTACCGTAAAAAAACAAAATTACAATTAAACATTATGAACAAATTTAAAAATGCACCTAATATAAAAATTCCATCTACAAATGGAGAAATATTTGAACTTAAAAAAATTAAAAATAAATTTTTAGTTTTATATTTTTACCCAAAAGATGACACGCCTGGCTGTACTGTAGAAACGAAAGATTTTAATTCTTTGTTGTCTAAATTTAAGAATTTGGACTGTGCTGTGTTTGGTATTTCAAAAGATGATATGAGAAGCCATGATAAATTTAAAGAAAAATATAAAGTAAAATTTGATCTTTTATCAGACGAAAAAAAAGAGGCTTTAAAGGCTTTTAAAGTCTGGGGAAAAAAGAAATTTATGGGTAAAGAATTTATGGGCGTGATCAGAAGCACTTTTGTTATTAAAAATAATAAAATAATAAAAGAGTGGAGATCAGTAAAAGTAAAAGATCATGCTAAAGAAGTTTTAGAATTCATCAAAAAAACAAATTAAAAAAAAGGCCCCATATAGGGGCCTTTTATAACTTGAGGGAGGGAAAGTTAATTTAGTCTCTGATCGAGTAAGCTATAACTCCAGTTTCAGATACATCTGTACCTTTCATTTCAGCTTCTTTACTCAATCTAATACCTATTGTTGCTTTCATAATTGACCATACGATGTAAGCTACAACAAATACGAATGCATTTATTGAAACTACACCTAATGCCTGTGCACCAAAGTTAGCATCAGGGTTTGTTGCAGGGACAATTAATGTTCCCCATATTCCGGCAAACAAGTGTGCGGGAATCGCTCCAACAACATCATCGATTTTAAGGCTAAATAGAAATTTAGTACCGTATACAACGATTACTCCACCTACAGCACCAATTAATATTGCTGCTATTGGAGATGGCATTAAAGGTTCTGCAGTTATCGCTACAAGACCACCTATACATCCGTTTAACATCTGTACGACATCAGTTTTTCCACTTAATCTTGTGACTGCTCCTGCTGCCATAACACCACCTGCTCCAGCAAGTAATGTGTTAATGAATATACTTGATACTGCGATTGCATCATCAGCAGTTCCCATTGCTAATTGAGATCCACCATTAAATCCAAACCAACCTAACCAAAGAATAAATATTCCAAGTGTTACTAAAGGAATAGATGAAGCTGCAAAAGGCTTAACCGGCGCAGGTTCACCTTTTTTTGTAAATCTTCCAAGTCTAGGACCTAAAATCATTGCACCAGCAAGTGCAGCTGCACCACCGGTTGAGTGTACTAGAGTTGATCCGGCAAAATCTGAGAAACCAGCAGCAGCTAACCAGCCACCACCCCATTGCCATCCCATAACAATTGGATAAATAATTCCTGCTAAAATTGCAGCAAATAAAAAGAAAGGCCAAAGTTTAATTCTTTCTGCTAATGTTCCAGATACAATTGAAACTGTAGTTGCACAGAATACCATTTGGAAATACCAATCTGACCCATCAGAATAACCAGTATCTACCGCACTTGCGTCTGACCATGGTATAAACTTACCTATGTATCCACCTTCTGGAATACCATAAGCAAGATTGTATCCTACTAACCAAAACATTATTGCTGCAATCGAAAATAAACCAATATTTTTCGCACAGATTACGGATACACTTTTCGATGTAACCATTCCCGATTCTAACATTGCAAATCCTGCTGCCATGAACATGACTAAGAAACCACAAATCAAAAACAGGAGAGTATTAAAAATAAAACCTACTTCTGCAGAAACTGTTGTCTCTGCATAACCTGTACTAGTCATATTCAGTAAGAAAAATATACTTACTAAAGGACCAACAAGTTTTTTTAAAAATTTAGTCATTTAACCTCCGTTAATTAAAAGAGGTTCTTATAGATTTAAAAAAACTAATAACTATTGATTGTTCTTAAAAATAGGTATGCAGTAATTGCATATAGAAACAGCCTCTATTAAGTATTCGACTTAATAAAGGCTGTTTGAAAAAAGTTTACTTATTGAAAACTTCTTTTAGCGCTTTGGCAGGTAAAAATTTTACCTTTTGAGAAGCAGCTATTTGGATTTGTTCTCCAGTTCTTGGATTTCTTCCAATTCTTGCTTTTCTTTTAGCCACTTTATATGTACCAAAACCCGCTATTTTTACTGAATCATCATTCTTCAATGCATCCAATATAGTGTTAGTTATGGTATCAAAAGTACGCTCCGCATCAGCTTTACTTTGGTTTAAAGAACCAGCTAATTTAGCGACTAATTGTTTTTTATTCATTTTTTAGCTCCAGGTTTAAAATTTAATACTTAACAAAATCGTTGATAATTCAAGCTTTTTTTTAGTGTGTGATAAAATATATTATACAATATGTAGTGATAAAAAAACGTTGATTTTATTAGTTTTTTTAATCTAGAAAAACCCTTTAAAATAAGCCTAAATCTCTTAGATCATTAAAAGTCACAAAAAACATTAAAGAAAGCAATAAAAACATCCCGATTCGAAAAAATCCTTCTTGAGTTTTTTGACTTAAAGGACGTCCTAAAATTTTCTCAAATCCATAAAACATTAAATGGCCTCCATCTAACATTGGGATAGGAAATAAGTTAATTAAACCAAGGCTTATTGAGATATAGGCCATCATACTAATAAATGGAATAATACCAAATTCAGCAACTTGCCCAGATATTTTAGCTATTCTTATTGGACCCCCCAACTGTGAAGTATCTCCTTTTCCAACAATCATAGAACCAAGATATTTTAACGATGAAACGGTAACGAAATACACCTCATTAAATGATTGAACTAATGCTTGTGCAGGGCCTAATTTAACATGATTTATTTTATCATTATAAGCACTCAATTTTATACCCACCATCCGTTTCTTAAGTTTGTTACCTAAGTTATCTTCGCTTTCTACTAAATTGGGTTTTACTTTTAATAATATTTCATTTTCAAATCTTGAAACTTTAAAATCAACAAAATCTGATGTCGACATTGCAATAAATTTAGAAACATCCAAAATACTCTCTACTTTATTGTTATCTATTTCTAAAATTATGTCATTTTTCTTTAAACCTGCTATTTCTGCAGGGCTATCTTTTTGAACTTCATCAATAACAGCAGGAGTAAAATCTTTACCTATAAACATATAGATGAAGAGAAATATAAAAATTGCTAAAATAAAGTTGGCTAAAGGTCCGCCAAATACAATCCATGCTCTTTGGTATAAAGGTTTAGTTACAAATAATTTTTCTTGGTCCTCTTTGTTATATTTTTTTAATAACTCTTCTTGATCTGCTTGTGAAAAAACATTTCTGTCACCAAAAAATTTTACATATCCACCCAAAGGTATCCAACAAATTTTCCATCTAGTACCTGATTTATCGTTCCATCCAAATATTTCTTTACCAAATCCAATTGAAAAATCAGTTACTCCAACACCGTATTTCTTTGCAAAATAATAATGACCATACTCATGAATAAATACAACGATTAGAATAAGTATAAGAAATGGAATAATATAATTAATCATAGAATTTAAATAATCATATCTATAAATTTAGAAAATTAAATAGTTAAAAATATCTTTCAAAATTGTTATTTTTTTAAATTCCATGTCAACAAAGGAGCAAAAGTCGCAGTCAAAAATGATAGAAATAACAACGATTGAGAGACAATACTTGGAAACAGATCCACTGGAAAAAGTATTCCAATTAAAATAGATTTAGAAAAATCTGGACTTGGAAATAATAGTAAACCAGCGATTAAACCTACAATTATTGATACATATGCATTTTTCTCAAAAAATGTTTTCGAATAAAATCCATAAAAAATACTTAATACTGCTGCACAACAAAAAAGATCGGCTAACAAAAATAAGTATAAAATACTCAAACCCTTTGAGGCTACAAATAACGCAATGATGGATAATATAATTATTATCTGTTTAGACAACAAATCATAATTCTTAATTTTTATAATTTTTTTTCCATCAACAATTATTAAGCTGGAAATTGCGTTTATAATTGTATCAATACTGCTAACTGTTAATGATATTGCTAAAAAAATAATAATTACTGAAATAATTAAATACTGATCTTTTAAAAGTAATTGAAAAAAAGCAAGATCAGGTGCAACTATATTTTCTGATGATGCTGCAACTAAACCTGTAAAACCCATAATAAAAACAATTGGAATAATTATTAAAAAAGAAAAAATTAAACTTTTTTTTAAAACTTCAGTATTCTTTGCAGCATAAACTCTTTGCCAATTTCCTTGGTGAAATAGATTTGTAGCTGCAACTGCTATGAAAAATGTAAGTCCAGCAGTAAAATTAGGTAGATAATTTATGCTTAATAGCTGGGGTTGTTTTGTTTTAATATAATCAAAATTAAATTCATTTGTATTAAAATTAAATAAATAGGAAAATGTAATTAGCAATAAAACAATCAAGAATAAAAATTGAATGTTATCTGTAAAAATCGAAGCCCTTAAACCTCCGTATAATGTGTAAATTAGAGAACTAATAATAACTATTAAAGCAGTTATCCATAAATCAGTTCCTGAAATATAATTAATTAACATTGAAACAGCAGTTACTTCAGCAATTAAAAAGATAGTCATGTAAAATATGGATAAAACTAAAATTAATTTAAATAAATTTGGTCCGTACTTTAATCTAATTACTTCTATTAAAGTTTTTCCTTTTGGATATTTTTCTCTAAATTGTGTTCCAAGATAAATTAAAATAAATAATGGAAATGCGGTTCCTAATGCATATCCAATCACAGCCCCTATTCCACCCCAAGTAGCAGCTGATGCGGGTCCAAACAATATCCATGCACCTAGTGCTGATGCAACTAAACTGGATGTTAATGAAAATGTTCCAACAGATCTATTTGCTAAAAGATAATTATTTAGTCCTTTAAATTTTTTAGAATAAACTATTCCAAGAATTACAAAAATTATTGATATACCAAGAACTAGTAAAATTGCATTTTGTTGGCTTAATAAAATTATATTATTCATTTTTCTCCCTTTCTGAATTACCGGACAGGTTCAAAGAGTATTTCTCAGTCCATTTGGACACCCCTAAAATTATTTATATATATTTTAAAATTTTATGGAAGATTTAAATTAAAAAATCATAAAGCATTTTTGAACTACTAATAAAAATTAAAGCATAAATAATGTTATAAAATAAGTTTTCCTCAATAATTTTAAGTAATTTAAAACCAATATAAATTCCTAATATTGATAGTGGGAATAACAAAATAGAATTAATTAGCGTTCCTGTATTCATCATAGATAGATGAATATATAATGGTAACTTAATTAAGTTTACAAATGTAAAAAAAATTACTCTCGTTCCAACATAAATTTCTTTTTTAAGTCTCAAAGGTAATAAATAAATACTTGTTGGTGTACCTCCAGCATGTACACAAAAAGATGTAAATCCTGCAACAATTGTACAAATTGAGCCCTTAATGTTATTTTTTTTATGAGATTTAATTTTATTTTTTTTAAATATGAAGTAATGGCCTGCAAATATAAAACCCATTAATCCAATTAGAAATTTTAAAAGATCTTCAGAAAAATATGAAAATGTAAGTGAGCCAATAATAATTCCAATTGCAGCTGATGGGATAATTAATTTTAGGGTTTCAAGATCATAATTTTTTCGAAATCTATAAACTGCTATAAAATCTGAAAATATTAAAATTGGTAACATAATTGCTAATGCTTCTGTTAATGACATTGATAGTGTCATTAATGGAATTGAAATTAATGCTATAGAACCTCCCAATCCAGATTTTGCTATTCCGAATAGAATTATTGCTGGAATTACTGAAATTAAGAAAATAAGATTTATTTCCATTCAGTTTTACTGAAGCTGAAATAATTTTTTACCTAGTGGACTAATTGGTTCTTGAGGAATTGGTTTCTTACCAGTTTTTTTTTCGATAATTTTAATTAATTTTTTAGCTAAGCCTTTTCGTCTAAAAATAGGATTTACGAATATATATTCGATCTCTCCCATCTCATTATATCTTGCAAAACCAAGTGTTGTGTTAATATTTTTGAATGTAATTATACCTTCAGTTTCTACACACTCATAATTATTTAGATTGTCCATGATCAGTCATATAATAATAATCCTAGAATAGACAAGGCAATAATTGAAATAGTTACTATTATATAATTAATTTTAAATTTGAATTTTTGATAAAAATAATCCTCAATTTTTTTCCAAAATATAACTATGAGTAATAAAATAATTACGGGTAATACAATTTTAACCATTAAATAAGTTAGACTAATTAGTTTATTTTTTAAATTAATTAAATTGTCTTTAAGACAAATTTCTTTGCATAAAATTTGCTTTCTGCTATGCACTCACAATGACAGATAAAAACTTTGGTTTTGGCACACAAATTAGAAAATCTCCTTATTTCAATGCAACAGTCAGATACGGAGCAAAAGGGTTTTCAGTTTATAATCATATGTATATTCCAAGAGATTTTGGAAGTCCTGAACAAAATTTTTGGAATTTGATAGAAAATGCCATTTTATGTGATGTTGCAGTTGAAAGGCAGGTTGAGATAACTGGGCCAGATGCATACAAGTTTATACAATTATTAACTCCAAGGGATTTATCTAAGCTTGCAGTGGGTCAATGCAAATATGTTTTAATAGTTAATAACGACGGTGGAATTTTAAATGACCCAGTTTTATTAAGACTTGATACAAATCATTTTTGGCTGTCACTTGCTGATAGTGATGTATTATTTTGGGCTCAGGGAGTTGCAATAAATTCTGGTTTGAACGTTAAAATTACAGAACCCGATGTTTCACCATTGCAATTACAAGGTCCAAAATCAGGAGACATTATGGTTAGACTATTCGGTGAAAGTATTAAGGATTTAAAATACTATTGGCTTAAAGAGTACGAGTTAGATGGAATTCCATTAATTGTTTCAAGAACTGGTTGGTCAAGTGAACTTGGATATGAAATATATTTAAGAGATGGATCAAAAGGTGATGACTTGTATGAAAAAATTATGACTGCTGGAAAAAATTTTGGTATTCAGCCCGGTCATACTTCATCAATAAGAAGAATTGAAGGTGGGATGTTATCTTATCATGCAGATGCAGATATAAATACTAATCCTTTTGAACTAGGTCTTGATAGGTTAGTCAACTTAGAGAGTGACATTAATTTCATTGGCAAAGATGCATTAAGAAAAATCAAAAACGATGGAATAAAAAGAAAACAAGTTGGTATTGAATTAGATTGTGAGCCGTTGTCAGGTCCTAACACAATTTTTTGGACAATAATGAATAAAAGTAAAAAAGTTGGGAAAGTTACCTCGGCTGTTTACTCACCAAGACTTAAAAAAAATATTGCTTTAGCAATGGTAGATATAAAATACACAGATTTAGGAACAAAATTACAAACTAAAATTGATGATAAAATAGTTAATTGCACTATTGTGGAAAAACCATTTTTTGATCCTAAAAAGAAGATTGCCTCAAGTTAAAATTAGAAAATAAAATAAGTAATCAAAATCACAATTAATACAATTATAGACCAAATGGATAAATTGGTTAGAAATTGTTTAAATTTTGAATTAGTTTTTAGAAAAGCAGGCAAAACTAATATTAATACAGCAATTAGAGATATCGCTGGAATTATTTGTTCTAAATTCAAACTACTTACTGTTTTATGTTATAACCTTTTTTTAACAATGTTGTTACAACAGTTATACAAGTTATTAAAAAAACTAACATACAGCCAATACTTATCCATATGTTAAAATCTGAAACACCATAAAAAGAGTATCTCATTCCATTAATTAGATATACGACAGGATTAAAATATGTAACTGTTTGCCAAAAAGAAGGAAGCATATCTAAAGAGTATAAGCTACCGCCAAGAAAAACCATTGGTGTAATTACTAATGTTGGTACAAAATGCAAGTACCACTTCAAACGTAGAAATTGGAGCAGCTAAAATTTCATAAATAGTGCCATTAAATTTTGGAAAAAATATTCCAAAAGAAGTATTGCTTATTGATTGTGTCAATAAAGTTAACATCAATAAACCTGGTACTATGTATGAACCATAACTTAGCCCATCAATACTCTCCACATAATCACCAATAACAGATCCAAAAACAATAAAGTAAAGAGAGGTGGATAACACTGGTGATAGTAAAGATTGTAGTAACGTTCTTCTAAATCTATCCATTTCATGAAGGTAAATTGCTCTTAGAGCATAAAAGTTAAATTTCATTATTTTCCTTTACTAAAGTGACAAATATTTTTTCTAAAGAACTCTGTTCTGTTTTAAGGTCTCTCATTTTTAAACCAGCCTCTTTTATTTCTTGTAACAAATTTGTAATTCCAGTTCTCTCAGCTCTAACATTATAATTATAAATAAGCGACATTTGATCTTTTCCAATTACTAATTCATATTTTGAAAGTCGTTCAGGAATTTCGGTTATTTTATCTTGTAATTCTATTAATAAAGTTTTTTGACCCATTCTTTTAAGTAAATCATTTTTATTTTCTACAACAATGATTTCTCCTTGGTTAATTACAGCTACTCTATCTGCAATTGCCTCTGCCTCTTCAATGTAATGAGTTGTCAAAATTATTGTTACTCCAGTTTTTCTTAATATATCCACAACATTCCACATATCTTTTCTTAACTCTACATCTACACCTGCTGTTGGTTCATCCAAAAAAAGTATTGAGGGTTCATGCGAAAGTGCTTTGGCAATTAAAACTCTTCTTTTCATTCCACCTGATAATTGTCTAAGTCCAAGATCTTTTTTATCCCATAAACTTAAATCTTTTAAAACTTTTTCTATATGTTTCGGATTAGGAGATTTGCCATACAAACCTCTCGAGTAAGATACGTTATTGAAAACCGTCTCAAAAGCTTCCAAGGTTAATTCTTGGGGTACTAATCCAATTCTTGATCTAGTTTCGCGGTATTGATCAATTATATCATAATTGTCGACAGTAATTTTGCCTGATGAAGGAGTTACAATTCCACAAATTACACTTATCAAAGTTGTTTTCCCAGCTCCATTAGGACCTAATAATGCTAAAATTTCTCCTTTTTTAATTGTGAGATTGATATTTTTTAAAGCGTTAAATCCATTACTATAAACTTTAGATAAATCTTTAATTATAATTTGATTTTCTTCCATGGGAGTTGAAAACATATAATTGTTAAAAAGATTATTACAAGAAATTATAAGAACACATCTATTAACTACAATTGATAATAATAGGGTTTTTTAACTAATCTAATGACAAGCTTGATTGAATTTTTTAATTCTCCAATAATTATAAGGCCATGGAGTTACAAAACCAACTGCCAACATAATTGGAACTACCCACCAGGTAAGTATTGCACCACCTGTTAAGAAATAATCAGTTAAATTCATTGCAACTTCCATACTGATCATAGATATAAAACTCATCCCAATAGCTGTGTGAAAAGCTTTTTTGAAATCAAAATTTTGTTTCATCAAAATTATTGTCTCTAAAATAATACTAGTTATTAAACCATTTATGATTGCTAAAATCATAATGGCAAGGACGGGAAAAGGAATTTGGGTTAATTGAAAAAATAAAATTGTTCCAAAGTCTCCTATAGAACAGCCAAGTAAACACCATGCAGTGTTTTTTGCACTTCTTTTCCAAGTGTGTTTACATGACCAATTAAAATTTAAAGTTTCTGAACTCATATTGTAACATGTCATCTGCTGCTTTTTGCATTAAAGCGTTAAATGCATCCTTCTCCTCCCAAATAATTGGTAAAGCCTCAGTACCATAGCCTTCTTTAGAATTTTCTGGAAAATAGTTTAACAAGTTTTCATAATTTTTACTCATTTCAAAAATAATAGGCTCCGCTTCCTCAACCTCGAATTCCCTCAATAGAATATTTACCCTTTTTGCTAATTTCGCATTATTGCTAAAAATTGCTTTTCTACCTTTAATTATATCCTCTATACTTTCCTCTGAATGAGCAATAAAATTAGTATTAAAAAAAGAAGCAGCTACAAAAATAAATAATAAAAATTTATTTTTCATAAATGTAAATTATGAGAGATGTTAACATTATACAAAAATACAATATTTTAACAAAGTTTTTCCACTGGCTAAGTGTCATAGGTCTAATAGTTCAAATACCACTTGGGTTTTATTTAGTTAGACAAGAATTTTCTGATTTAAGAATAACAATTGAGGAAATTCACGTATTAATTGGAATAACAATTTTTTATATTACTTTATTAAGACTATTAGTGAGGCTTTTTATAAATTCTCCAGAGAACCCAATTGAAGCATTTCCAGGTCAAATGATAATTGCAAAACTAAACCATTTTCTATTATATTTAACACTTCTAACAGTCACTTCATCTGGGATATTAAAAAAATTGTTTAATGGTGAAAAATTAAATTTTGGGATTACTGAGATCAAATTAAAATCGAATTTTGATTATGCTGATTTAAGTTATGATGTGCATATATACTCAAATTACACTCTGATTGCTCTAATATCTTTGCATATTTTAGCGGCATTGTTACATACCTTTGTTTTTAAAGATAATGTTATCAAAAGAATAACATGATTAGGTTAAAAAATTTAATATTTGTAATTTGTTTTACTTTTTTTTCATTTTCAAGTTTCAGTTTTGAAAAATCATCTGGTTTTTCTTTAAATGAATTTGATAAACTAAACACTGAAGGAAAAACAATTGTAATTAATTCTTGGAATGAATGGTGTTCAGTTTGTGCAACTCAAACTTCTATATTTGAACAAGCAAAAAAAGATTTTCCAGATTTTGAGTTCTTTTTTTATGAACATGATAAAAATAAAAATATAAGTGAAAAACTAAATATAAAGTTTTGGACCACTATAGCGATTTATAAAGATGGGAAAGAAATTGCTAGAGAAATTGGTTTGGACAAAAAAGAGGATATTTACGACTTACTCAAAAAAGGTATTTAATTTAAGATTTCAGAAGCATTAGCGTATTGGTGACCAAAAACATCTGCAACAGCTTTATAAGTAACGCTACCTTTATGAACATTTAATCCAGCTAAAAAATTTAAATCTTCTTTTAAAGCTTTTTGATAGCCATCTTTTGCTAGTTTGCTTAAAAAAGGTAAAGTGGCATTGTTTAATGCTATAGTTGAAGTTCTAGGAACCCCTCCTGGCATGTTTGCTACGCAATAATGAACTACATCATCAACTATATAAGTTGGTTCTGCATGTGTTGTCGGTTTGCTGGTTTCAACACATCCGCCTTGATCAATTGCAACATCAACTATTACAGATCCTCTTTTCATTTTCTTAAGCATATTTTTTGAAACTAATTTTGGTGCTTCAGCGCCTGGAATTAAAACTCCTCCAACTAATAAATCACATTCTGTATCAGCTGATTTATCAACAATATGAACTTTTGCTCTCATTCCAGTTGCAATAATTGCAGCATTTTCTCCAACAACGCCTCCACCTAAAATAACTACATTTCCAGGTTCTCCACCAGGAGCTCCACCAAGCAATATCCCTCTTCCTTTTTGATTTTTCTCCAAGCAATGTGCTCCAGCTTGAACAGACATTCTACCTGCGACCGCACTCATTGGTGCAAGCAATGGAAGCCTACCATTATTATCTGTTACTGTTTCATAAGCTATGCAAACTGATTTTGAGTCTATTAATCCTTGAGTTAATTCTTTTGCAGCAGCTAAATGCAAATAAGTAAAAACTATTTGATTTTCTTTAATCATTTTTACCTCTTTTGCTAAAGGCTCTTTGACTTTAACAATTATTTCAGCGTCATTAAAAATATCCTCTGCCTTATCAATAATTTTAGCTCCAGCTGATTTATATTGATCATTGTCAAAACCAGCTTCAAAACCACCATTATTCTCAATTAAAACCTCATGACCATTTGAGGTTAAAGTTTTTACACTTTTGGGAGTTAATCCTATACGATTTTCTTGCGGTTTAATTTCCTTAGGAACACCGATTTTCATAAATTGGAATTAATTTTTTTTGCTTTTTGCGTAGTTTGAAATTCCAGTTCTTAGTTTTTCAATAATTTCATCTATATGTTTTTTTTCACAAATAAACATAGGAGCAATAATTAAACAGTCTCCTGTTGCTTTAAAATTTACTCCTGCTTCATAACAATGTTTAAAACATGTAAATCCAGCGGCTCCAGGCTTTTTATGCATTTTCATGTCTATACCGCCCATCATTCCATAGCCTCTAATATTATCTACTGCTTCTAAATCTTTAAGAGACATTAAGCCTTCTTGGAAATAGGGACTCATTTCTTTTGCTCTATTAAATATATCCTCTTTCTCAAATATATCTTGAACTGCTAAACCTGCTGCAACAGAGATTGGTATTCCTGAGTATGTGTATCCATGGAATAATTCTATTGTTCCTTTGGGTGCGCCGTCCATTATTGAATCGTAAATTTCCTCTTTACATGCCACTGCACCCAATGGTGATATACCGTTCGTAGTTGCTTTTGCCATTGTGATTATATCTGGTGTTACACCGTACTCTTGAGATGCAAATGGAGAGCCTGTTCTTCCCCACCCTGTAATAACCTCGTCAAAAATTAAAATTATACCATGCTTATCGCAAATTTCTCTTAGTCTTTGTAAGTATCCTTTTGGTGGAACTAAAGTTCCAGTTGATCCTGCAATTGGTTCTACAATACATGCTGCAATATTTTCTCCTCCAAAGTTTGTACAAATTCTTTCTAAATCATCTGCTAATTCTGCACCTGTCTCAGGCTGACCTGAAATAAATTTATGTTCTGGTAAATGTGTATGTCTCATATGAACTACACCTGGCATTAATACACTTGCAAATGTTTTAACATTGTTAATCATGCCTCCAACGGATGTCGCTCCAATATTCATTCCGTGGTAACCTCTTTCTCTACCAACAAATCTAAAACGATTACCTTCTCCTCTAGATTTATGATACGCTATTGCAATTTTAATTGCTGTTTCAACTGCGGTAGATCCACAAATCGTATAAAAAATTCTATTTAAATTTCCTGGAGTATGTTTTGCAATTCTTGTTGCAAGTTCAAATGAACCTCCAAAGCCTTGTTGAAATGGTTGAGCGTAATCAACAGTTTTTAATTGTTTGGTTATTGCATCAATAATTTCTTGTCTCCCATGACCTAAAGGATTGCAAAATAATCCAGAGCTTGCATCAATTTGAGTTTTTCCATGATGATTTTTTAAATAAACTCCTTTTGCTTCAACTATTAATCTTGGGTTTTCTTTAAAATCTTTATTGGATGTAAATGGCATCCAATGTTCATTTAAAGAATTTGGAATATTTGGTTTTTCTGAACTCATAAAATTTTTAAAAAAGTAAGTTTTTATCCTCTTAGACTAATTCATTTTGATTGGACAGAAAATAAATATACCATACAACTCAAAGTTGTCTAAGTTTTTAATGTCACCCCTTACGCATAATTCATCATTTACATCAATCTTATAATGAACTTAAATATGCCGCGTAAATTAAATTTAATTACAGGAGAAATAATGAAAAAAATAATTAGTTTTATTTTAGGAAGTATTTTTGCTCTAAACCTTACAATTACTGCCGCTAACTCAGCAGCGAACGTAGTTAGAGTTGCATACTTTTTAGAATGGCCAAGTCCTAATTTAGAAGACATGCAGAAAAAGAATTTTGCAAAAGCTCTTGGAGTGCCAGTTAAATGGACAAACTTCACTAACGGTGGTGCAATGACTGATGCAATGTTAGCTGGAGATATTGATATTTCTTATTCACAAGGACTAGTCCCTTTCATCAATGCTGTAAAATCAAAAGCTCCAATTAAGCTTGTTGATATTGCAATGGAGTATGGAATGGGTGGAACTACATGTGTAACATCGAACGCTTCAGGTATTACAAAAGCAAATGCAACAGAACTAGAGGGCAAAAAAGTTGCTGTTCCACTTGGAACAATGGCTGAGTATGTTTTTGATGAAAGTATGAAAGTTGTTGGAGCTGACAGAGGTAAAATGGATATCATTCAAATGGACCCAGAAGAAGGTGCTGCTGCTTTAGTAAGTGGCGATGTTGTAATGGCATGTTTATTTGGTGGTAACTCAATTAAGGCTGCAACTGCAGTTGGATCAAGACTTTTAACTGTTCAAGAAGCAAGAGATGCTGGTATTTTAGGAATAGATATCACATCAGTTACAGATAAGTTTATGAAAGAGAACCCTGGAATGTTAAGAACATTCATCGAAGTTACTCATGAAGCTAATGACAGATATAGAGCTGGTAAAAGCGATATGAATTCTATGTCAAAGGCATCTGAGATGAAAGTTGCAGACATGAAAGAAACTTTAGATGGTTTCAAATTTTTAACTCCAGAAGAAACTAAACAATCTATGGAAAGTGGTAATCTTGATGCCTTCTTAAAAGGTATGGGAACACCAGACGGAGCAGTAGATACAAGTTTCTTACCTTTATAATTTTGTAGGAAAAAATTTAATAGGCGCCAATTTGTTAATTGGTGCCTATTTTTTTGATAAAAATTCTAATATAAAGCCATTTAATGAGTGATTTAGTTTCTGAAAATCTCAATATGATTTTTAAAACTCCAAAAGGAGAAACTGTTCATGCATTAAAGGATGTAAGTTTTACTCTTAAAAAAGGAGAACTTCTTACTGTTTTAGGCCCATCTGGTTGTGGAAAAACAACTTTATTAAATATTACTGCTGGATTTTTAAGACCAACCTCGGGAAAAATAACTTTAAATAATAACGAAATAGATGGACCTGGTGTTGAAAGAGGTATGGTTTTTCAACAAGGTGCATTGTTTGAATGGTTAACAGTTGCAGAGAATGTGAACTTTGGGTTAAGAATGAAAAAAGAAGACCCAAAAATTACTGCAGAAAAAGTTGACGAATGGCTTGATATAGTTGGTCTAAAAGGATTTGGAAATACTCCTACCTACCAGCTATCAGGTGGAATGCAGCAAAGAGTTGCTTTAGCAAGATGTTTAATAAATGATCCTGATTTAATTTTAATGGATGAGCCTTTAGGCGCTTTAGATGCATTAACTCGAGAAAAGATGCAGTCTTTAGTTTTAAAGATTTGGAAAGAAACGGGAAAAACAATTATATTAATTACTCACTCAGTTGAAGAGGCCTTGTTACTTGGAGAAAGACTTTATGTAATGGCACCAAGACCGGGAAGAATACACAAAGAGTACAATCTTCCTTTTGCAGAGATGGGCTTAAAAGAAGACTTAAGAGAAATTAAAAAAAATAAAGATTTTTCATCTAAAAGAGAAGAAATCCTATCTATGATTTGGGATATGGAAGAAGAAATTATGGGGAAAGATAATTAAATGTTAACCCAATTTGCAACAATACTAATATTTGTAGCGATAATTGGATGTATTCTTTACGGAAGAAGATTAATAAAAACTGAAAAAGTTGATGCAGTTTTTGGAAACCCAGAAAGAGCAAAAGGTGGCACACATTGGATTGTTGTAGGCAGTAGCGCAATCTTATTAGTCTGGTTGTATTATTCCTGGGATATAGCAAAAGGGTTTTATCCAAAATCTGCAAATGAGTTATGCCAAGTGGCAAAAATAAACGAGTCTTTGATGGGTTTAAAATATCAATTTCCCATTGAGGAAAGAGAGTTCAAAAGTACTTCAATTATTAAAATCGAAAATAAAAATCTAAAAAATACAGCCAATGAAATTCAAAATTCAAATGATCTAAATAATCAGCAAAAAAAGATATTAATTGGTTTTATTGATAAAACAACCCAGCTCATTCCTTTGCTTACAAATAATAATTTAATGGAAATGGATACAAAAATTAAGATTAAAGAAATGACTGAGGAAATTAAAATTTTGAGCTCAAATTTTAAAAAAAAAGATTATCCATTTGAAACTGAAGAAGAAAAAAATGAGAGACTCAAAGCTGTCTCGGAACAAGGTGGATGGGGTATTACTACTGTTAGAACTGGAACTGGCTCTATAGAAAATACACTTGAAGTTCCATTAGTTCCAGGAACAAATAGAGGTTTAAAATTTCATGCTGCAGCAGCAGAACTTAAAGTGATAAGTGACAAATTTTTTAAGTTAAGAAATCATAACTCATATTTTAAAACTTCAATTAAAGAATTAAAAAATGAAATCAAAGCGTACAGGAAAAGTTTAGATGATAGTGACGAAATAGCATCAACATATGCAAAAAATATTGTAAAAATAGCAAGAAGAATAGAGTTTGCTAGCATCTATCCTCCAACAGCTCTTAATGCAATGAAAGATGCAATAATTGAATTTGATAATCTTCAAAAATCTGAACAAGGTGGATTAAGATTAATTGACATACTTTTATTTCCTGCAGGAACAATAGTTGCGAGTGGTCCAAGTTGCTCTGAACAAGGTTCAGGTAGATGGCTACCTAAGCCATCTGATACCTTTAATAAATTTATTCTTATGTCTAAACCAAGTGTTGGATATAAAAATATTCCATTGCTTTGGATTGAAATGGTTGATGTCAGTTCTATGGTTGGTTTTATCTTACCAGATTGGATTGCAGATGTTTTACCTGGAGAGTATCCAGTTCACACTAAAGATGGAATTGTAAAGGAAAATTTTAAAAGTAAAGTATTAAAACTAGTAACAGGTGATTTTAAATTATTTAAAGTTCCTGTTCCGTATGGACATATTTGGGACTCTTTTTTAAGAGTATTTTTAGGATTAGTTTTTGGAATTATAATAGGTGTGCCTTTAGGTTTGTTTATGGGGCTAAACAGATTTGCTAAAGGATTTTTTGATCCCTTAATTGAATTATATAGACCTGTACCTCCTTTAGCCTGGGCACCTTTGATAATTTCAGTTTTGGGAATTGATAATACTGGTAAAGTTTTTCTATTATTTATGGTTTCATTATCGATAATGATAATATCAGCTAGAGCTGGGGCATCAGGTACTCAGTTGTCAAAAATTCATGCAGCACACTCTTTAGGTGCTTCTAAAAAACAAATTTTAAGACATGTTATTTTCCCTAATTCTCTTCCTGAAATATTAACAGGTATAAGGGTTGCTGTTGGTATGTGTTGGGGCACTTTAGTAGCTGCAGAGTTTTTAGCTGGTACAACTGGTATTGGTTTTGTTGAAAACGTTGCTAAAAAGTACTTTCAGTATGAGGTAATTTGGATCACAATATTTATAATGGGAATGTTAGGTCTTTTGTTTGATATTACTCTTAGAAAAATTATCGATAAAACTATACCTTGGAGAGGTAAAGGCTAATTTCAACTCATTAACTTAATGAATAAAAATAAAATATTAGAGTGGACGGGCGTTATAACTGCTATTGTTTATTCACTACTAGTTGCCTTAAACATTGGTGCTGAATTTTTAGGTTTTGCATTATTATTAATTTCTGCAATTTTAATTGGTTTGTGGGCATATTTAGGAAATCATAGAGGGATTTTACTACTTCAAATTTTTTATGCCACAGCTGGTATCATTGGAATGTTTAGATGGTTTTAATGAAAAAAGAAAAGTTAAAAAAATTACTGACTAAAGTATTTCTAAAATATAAATTAAGCAAAGCACATGCAAAGATTTGTTCTGATGCACTAGTTAATGCAGAGTTAGTTGGCGCCACTGGTCATGGTGTATCTAGGTTAAAAATGTATTGTGATAGAATAAGTAAAAAATTAATTAATCCAAAGCCAAAGTTTAAATTTAAAAAAATATCTCAATCAATAATGCAAATCGATGCTGATGACAGTATTGGTTTTGTAGCTGCTGATATTGGAATTAAAAAAGCAATTGAGGGCGCCAAAAAAACAGGATTAGGTTTGGTTGGTATAAAAAGAAGTGGTCATTATGGTTTATCAGGATACTACGCAGAACAAGCAGTTAAAAAAAATTTATTAACATTAATTTTTACTAATGCTCCTCCCGCTATAGCTCCTCATGGTGCATTAAAAACTTTGTTTGGAACAAATCCAATTTGTTTTGGAACACCTACTTCTTCAAAAGTTCCTTTTATTTTAGATACATCTGTATCAATGATAAATAGAGGTAAAATAAGAGTTGCAGCAAGAACAGGATCTAAAATACCAGAAGGAGTTGCATTAGATAAATATGGAAGACCAACCACAGATGCAGCTAAAGCTCTAAAAGGTGTGCAGTTGCCTATTGCTGGATTTAGAGGATCGGGTTTAGCATGGATGGTTGATATTTTAAGTGGTGTTTTCACTGGAGGAAATCATGGAGGAAAAGTCAAAGATCCATTTGATGATTTTTCAGGTCCTCAAAACATTGGTCATTTATTTATTGTCATGAAGTCAAATTTATTTGTTAAAAATTTTAACTCAAGAATTAAAGAAAATATAAGAAGAGTTAAAAAACTCCCGAAACTAAAAAATATAAAAGAAATTATGTATCCAGGACAAAATAAGTTTAATAGATATAAAAAAAATTTTAATAAAGAAATTAAAATTACTGATGATATTAAAAAAGATATTGAAAAACTCTTGAATTAAGTTGCTACAAAAAATAAAACAGCAACAACACTCAGAAATAAACCAGTCAAAACTCTATTTTCAATTTTTTTATTTTTTTCTTGAATTTTAAGTCTGTTATTCAGTTTATTTATACAAGTCTTATGTTTGCTTTTTTTATTATTACTTAACTCAACTTTATTTAGTTCAGCATTTAATGTTTTTGGATCAGATACGTTTGCATCTGATCCATTGGGGTCAAATTTTGAATTAATTAAAATTTTCGGATTTAATTTTGTTAAAGTCTCAGTGCTCATATTATTTTGTATAAATTGATTATAGTCTGAAAGTTTAAAAGTACTCAATCTATGACGTCACCAAATTAGGTTTTTTTTAAATCCCTTTGTTCATTTTGGGTCGCAATCTATTATTTTGATCCTAATTTATCTTTTTTAAGAGAAGCACAAATATTATAGATGTGACAAACATGATCAAAGCATATGAAGCAGTTGGTATCAAATAAATTATGTCATCGAATATTTGAGTAGATACAAATACTGCTAAGGTTCCATTTTGAAGTCCACATTCTAGTGAAATACATTTTCTTTGTTCAATGCCACTTGCAAAAATTTTAGCAACATAAAATCCTAAAACCATCATTGTTACATTTAATATTAGAGTTATTATACCAGCTCTTGATATATACATAATTATATTGTCCCATTCCTCTAACCAAATTGATATAAAAACTATCATAAAAAGAGTTAATGAAATTTTTTCAATTAAAGCTGTCCTATTAAGTATAAAATTTTGTGCAAACTTCCTAATTAACATGCCAATTACTACAGGTAATGTTACTACCAAAAACATTTTGATTGATATCCCGCTCATTGAAATTTCCTTAGATAGGTAATTTATATCAAGTAGGTCAGCAGATTTAATTACGATAAATGGAACGGTTAAAATACTAAGTAAACTTATTATTGCTGTTAATGAAACAGAAAGAGCGACATCACCATTTGCAAATTTTGTAAGAATATTAGATGTAACACCTCCTGGTGCAGCAGCGATTATCATTACTCCTAGAGCTAATGCTGGTTGAACATTTAAAATTTTTATTAAAACAAAAGCAATTATGGGAAGTAAAATTACTTGGCAAATCAATCCAATTAAAAAATCTTTTGGTCGTTTAATTACTCTTGTAAAATCACTCGTTGTAAGACCTAAGCCCAATGTTAACATAATCAATGCCAGAGCAATTGGAGCAATTTTTGTTACAACTTCCATATTTCTGACATTATCAAAAAATAAATGATATGTTAGTTTTTTTTAATTTTGATATAAGATTTTAGATGCTTTCAGATAAATCAACAGTATGTCCAAATAATCTATTAGACCTTGCTCATCAAAAAAAGGGTATTAAAGTTGCAATAGCAAATGCTGGAAAGACACTGCCGATGATTTCAGTAATGGATGCGGTAAGAGAAAAACTGATTGTACCAGTTTTAATTGGTAACGAATCTGAAATTAAAAAAACTGCAGATGAGATAAAGTTTGATATATCTGAATACGAAATAATAGACGAACCAGTAGAAAATAATACTGCCAAGATTGCAGCGAAACTTGCCTCAGAAGATAAAATTAAAATTATTGTTAAAGGACATATTCATACAGATGTTTTGATGAAAGAAGTTTTAAAACGAGAACATGGTTTGTTAGGCAAAAAAAGGCTTAGTCATATATGGCACATGACATTAGAAAAAGATGATAAGCCACTTATAATTACAGATGGAGCATTAAATGTTAATCCAAATGTTAAAACTAAAATGCACATTTTAAGAAATGTAATAGATTTTTGTCATCGTATAAATATTCCAAAACCAAAGATATCAATTTTATCAGCAACTGAAGAAGTATTGGATAGTATGCAAAGTTCTCTTGATGCAAAAGAGATTACAAATTTAGCTGCAAAAGAGGGTTTTAATGCTGACATTTTTGGTCCTTTGGCTTTTGATAATAGTATATCTAAAAAGTCAGCAGGGATTAAAGGTATAAAAAATATTGTTGCTGGAGATGCAGATGTTTTACTAGTACCTAATGTTGAGACTGGAAATGCACTTGTAAAAATGATGATTTATTTTATGGGAGCCTGTGCAGCAGGTGTCGTAGTTGGGGGTAAAGTTCCAGTCGTTAGATTAAATTATCAAGAGAATTAATAAAAAATATCTTTGTTGAAATGAGTATTTTAATACATTAAATAACTTGATCAAAATACTCATCAATGACAATTACATACCTTAAAAAATCTCCTAAAACATCCTCAACTGACGATAATAAAACAAGGGATATAGTTCAAAATTTACTTAATGACCTGGAGAAATCTAAAGAGGAAGGTTGTAAAGAATTAACAAAAAAATTTGACAAGTATGAGGGTGAAATAATTGTATCCAAAGATAAAATTGAGGAAATAAAAAAAAATTTAGATCAAAAAACAAAGGATGATATTCAATTTTCTTATGAAAGAGTGAGAAAATTTGCTGAGGCTCAACTTAAAAACTATGGAAACGATTTCGAAGTTGAATTATCTGATGGTTTGTATGCTGGTCAAAAATTAGTTCCTGTTAATACTGCGGGTTGTTATATTCCAGGTGGAAGATATGCTCATATAGCTTCGGCAGTTATGAGTGTGACGACTGCAAAAGTTGCTGGAGTAAAAAACGTAATTGCTTGTAGTCCACCAAAAGCTGAAGTGGGCGCCCACCCCACTATTATATATAC
>LUMH01000033.1_pt1 | contig 25020 bp, 20 predicted proteins | sample 730001 | NCBI WGS metagenome assembly LUMH01 (sample SAMN03860268, study PRJNA289734) | marine metagenome | biome: seawater column; feature: ocean; material: water; isolation source: Red Sea water column Station 34 - depth 25m | place: Saudi Arabia: Red Sea | collected 2011-10-15 | depth 25 m
TGAGAATTAGTATACTAATTTCTATATAGATTTTTTAGCAATTGATACGCTTCATTTAATTTTCTCATTTGATCTGTTGATCCTCCAGCATCTGGATGCGTCTCTAAGGCTATTGATTTATAGGCCTCCCTAATTTTACGGAACGTATGAGCGGATCCTGCGGATGTTGATAAATTCAATAATTTAAGTGCTCCATGTACTGTCATTGTTGAGTCCAAAGTTTCAAATGAATTTGATCTATTATTTCGCTTAAATCTACTTACAAACCTTCTCATAAGTGTTGGTATTCTATTTATCAGATCTGATGTAGCAAAAGGGTCTTCTAAAACGCCAATCATTAATAAAACAATTTCAAGGGATGGATTTTTCTTTATCCAAAATGGGCATAATTCTGACATTAATTTATTGGCTGCACTCCACGTAAAGGGTAGATTTTCAGTTCCATCAAGATTTGGCCATATATCCCTTTCAAACCAATCCATCGAAGCTTCTACTACATGATCATTAGGAACTGATCCATATAAGGTTTTCCAATGACTAATTAACTCAATTCGACATTTTATTAATTCAGTTTCTTTAATTGTATTAATTTGAATATCATTAATATTCTCCTTTAATTTTTCACTATTAATACTTCTTCTTAGATTCTTTACTTTTTTTTCAACAAAATTGGGAAGGCTTATGTTTGAGTTGGCTTTTTCTTTATATTGATTGTTATTTGTAAATCTTTTATTCAAAGATATCTCATTAACTTCTTTTTTTACGTCTGATTTAATTAATACCAATGCAGTATCTTCATCAATATTTAAATTTTCTTTATTATTATTCTCGTTAAAGTCTATTTCTTGCTGTTGGTTCTTAGGTAGTAAATCATCTTCTTGAAGAAGTTCTTTAAGTATCTTTTCTATTACAGGTCCTCTTGCTCTAAATCCCCACTCTTTTCGTAATTGATCAAACCTGGAAATTAGTTCCTCAGGTAAATCAATTGAAATTCTTTTTGTATTTGAATTTTCAGGAATATTCAATAATATTTTCTTGAATAGTATGGAATTTATTTAATTTTATTCAAAAAAAATTGAAAGTCCATACGAAATATTGTTTTTAAATTAAAACCAATTTATTTTTATGTCACAAGTCAATTAAGTGTCTTTTTATAATAAAAATAAAAAATGTTTAATTGTTATTTCAAGTCATCTAAAGAAAAAAAGAGTTTTTATCAACATAAGAAATTAGAAATGCTCAATTATATTAAGGATTCACTTGAACGTAAAATTGCCTCAGTAACAGCATCTATAGAAGTTCTAGAAAGCCAAATAAGCAGGGATAAGGAAGTTGAAGTAACTAACTAGTATTCAAACAAAACTTTCTAAAAGTTTTTCAGGGCCAAATTTCTTTAAATAATTAATATTTGAATTTTCAGTTACTAATAGATATCCTGCAAATCCTAAACCGTTAATACTGAAACCATGGATATGATCATTTTTTCTTTTTATAATAGCGATCCATTTATTAGTTATTAAAATATTGTAAGGATATATCGGTTTCTTATCACTAATAGGGTTCCCAAGTCCTAATTTCTTGCATAATTCCAAGTAAAATTCAAAAAGACATGATGGATTTTCTAAAAAATTAAATTTGGATACAATAATATTTTTTTTAAGCTTACTATCTAGATCTTGATATGAGTTCATCTCTAAAAACCACTTTTCTCTAGGGCATGATATCTCACCTTTAGATCTACGCAGAAGTTGAAAATGCCTGTGAGGTTGACTCGCTCCCGCAATTGGAGAACTATTGAAAAACCATAATCCACTAGTATCTTTATTAACTTGTTGGATCGCTCTCCAATCTTTAATATCTAACCATCCATTTTGAGGTTTCCATTCATTTGTAATAAGTAAAATATGACCTTTTTGTACAGGGTACTTATTTAATATTAGTTGATGATTATCACCAATTTTATCAATTTCTAGTATCTTTTCCCAAGGACAAAATGGATTTTGCTTAGGACCATAAATTTTTTTTTTATTAAATTTTGAAGTATCGAGTTTCCTAATTATGAAGTCGTCTTTTTCATATAAATCTCTTGTAATAATATCAGTTTTGAGAGGATATAATGATTCATCATCAATTGATAATCGAGTTTGTTCTAGTGCTTTTTTCCAATATATTTCTAAACTCATTTAAAAAAATTTATCATTATCATTTTAAAAAAAAAAATAAACTTGTAATTACTTTTTATTAAATTGATATTCTTTCAATTTTTCCAGAGGTACTGATTCTAAGACTACAATATTCGTTGATTCTAATATGACTTTTGGTGCAAGACCGTCTAATAATGCTTGCTTCCACCTATCAAGACAAATACACCAATGATCACCATCCTTTAGTCCTGGGAAGGAATAAATAGGCATGGGAGTTATTAAATCATTACCTTGTGATTTACTATATTTCAGGAAATTATCATCCATTACACAACATATGGAATGATTCCCTCCATCATTTTTGTCATAGTTGCAAAATCCATCCCTGAACCACCCTGTCATAGGTGCGCAACTACAAATCTCAATTTCTTCTCCAAGGACATTTAACTGATTTTGATTATTTATGGTCATAGATTTTTTTAATAATAATAAAACACCAACATTTCTTTAAAAAAGGTTGACGAGTATGGGGGGTAAGGAGGTAATAATTCTAATAAGGTTTTTTTCATTATGGATTGGGACTTTACTGAAAACATTGCATTTAAAGCTCTTTATGAAGCTTTTAAAGATAGTGATGAAACTTCCGCATTAGAATTTTTATCTAGTGATGGTGCTTCATATTATCTTGAGTTAACACAGGATGCCGCGGGTGAGGGACTTGATCTGGGTGATAATGAAACGATGGAAGAACTACAGGAAGAAATTATTGAATATTTAGAAAACAACTAAAAATTTAGCTTAAGCGCTGAAATATTTAGCTTTTGAGTGTAGTGAAATGATAGCTGTAGTACTTTGTTCTGGATGAAGTTGTTCAGATTCATCCATGGTCAAGTTTATTCTTTTTGCATCCAACAATGATAATTGTATGTTTGAATCAGATACTTTTGGACATGCAGGATAACCAAAAGAATATCTAGCTCCTCTATATTTTTGAGCTAGTATTTCTCTATTTTTGTCTGGTTCTTCAGACCTAAAACCACATTCAATACGAATTAATGCATGGACATACTCAGCTAGAGCTTCTGCTAATTGCACTGTAAGTCCATGGAATAACAAATAATCGCTATATTTATCTTCTTTAAATAATTTTTGAGAATATTCGCTAGCAATATCGCCCATGGTTACTGCCTGCATAGGAAATATATCTATCGGTTTATCATTTTTCAAATCACAATAAAAATCAGCTATGCATAAATTATTCCCAGATTTTTGTCGTGGAAAATTAAATTGGGAAATTTTATTTAATGATTTCTCATCAAATAAGAAAATACTATTATCTTTTCTCCCGCATCTGAAATATCCATAAACTGCTTTGGGTGATATAAGTTTTTTCTCTATAATTATCTCTAACCATTTATCTAACAATGGTTTAGCATATGAATCCAAATAATTATTGTATTCATCTACGCTTTGGTTTTTTCCTTTTTTTATTTGCCATTGCCCGCTAAATAAAGCTTTTGTATCTAAATAAAATATTAACTTATTTAAATCTATATCAACATCGTTCAAGACTTTCGTTCCCAAGAAAGGGGCTTGAATTGGATCTTCTTCATTTATAAATTTAGATCTTATAAAATTTTCTTTTAAATTTAATTTGGAAGTCTCGGTATTTATTGATATTGATTCTTTAACAGCTTGAGAGTTGGATTTTGGTGAGGCTAAATTAATATTTATACCCTCATTGTTTATGAAACCCTCTGTATTTGACCAATTACCCTTTTTTTTATTATCCATATATTCATTCATGAATTTAAGATCAGTGAACGCATCTTTTCCGTACAATATTTTCCCTTTATATATTTTGCTGCAGTCCTCATTTACAAATTTTGGGGTTAAGGCTGCGCCTCCTAATATTACTGGTACACTAATATTTTCATTGTTAAAAGCCTCTAAATTATCTTTCATAAAAGCAGTTGATTTAACAAGTAATCCGCTCATAGCGATGCAATCTGCATTGTGCTTTTTTTGTGCATCTATAATTGCTGAAACATCTTGCTTTATTCCTAGATTTATTACGTCATAACCATTATTTGTAAGTATTATATCTACCAAATTTTTTCCAATATCATGTACATCGCCTTTGACAGTTGCAATTAAGAGTTTTCCATTTGATATGTTTTCATCTACAGTTTCCATATATGGTTCTAAAATTGAAACAGCAAATTTCATTGTTTCAGCGGATTGGAGTACAAATGGCAATTGCATTTGACCTGAGCCAAATAAATCTCCTACAACTTTCATCCCATCTAGTAAAAAGGTATTAATTATTTCAAGAGGTTTATATTTTTTTAACGCTTTATTTAATTGATCCTCTAATCCTATTTTTTCTCCATCAATAATATGATTTTTCAGACTTTCTTCAAGAGTTAGGTTTTTATTTTCTGAAGATGCTTTTTTGAAATCTTGAATAGATAAATCTTGAAAAGCCTTTGTTAATTCTACTAATGGATCATAAATACAAATATCATCTTCAAATTTTCTTTTATCATAAATCAAATCTAAGCAAAGCTTTTTAGTTTCTTCAGAAATTTTTGATAATGGCAAAATTTTATTTGGTGCGATGATAGCAGAATCTAATCCTGCTTTAATGCATTCATCTAAAAATATTGAATTTAGATTAATTCTTGATAATGGTGAAAGACCAAAACTAATGTTTGATATCCCAAGTATGATATGAATATCTGGGAAATTTTCACGAATTTTTAATATAGCACTAATAGTTTCTTTAGCGTTTAATCTATCTTCTTCTATCCCTGTAGATATTGGCAGAGCTAATGGATCAAAAAATAGCTCATAATCTGACAAACCACATTCTCTTGTTCTATTAATCGCTCGTTTGACAATCTTATATTTTTTTTCTGAATTCCTTGCCATTCCATCTTCATCAATTGTTCCGACAACAAGACCTGAACCATACCCTAAGGCTAAATTTAGAACTTGATCAAACCTTTCATTGCCATCTTCGTAATTGGTTGAATTTATAATACATTTACCACCAGCTGACTTTAATCCACTTTCCATTTTGTCAGCATCTGTAGAGTCAATCATTAATGGTAAATTTATATTGGTAACTAGTCTTGAAGTTATTTCTTTCATATCTTTCACTCCGTCTCTGCCTACATAATCAACATTTACATCAAGAACGTGAGCATTTTCTTTTTGTTGTTGCTTGGCAATTGCAACTAAGCCATCCCAATCGTCGTTATTTAATAACTCCCTTACCTTTTTCGATCCACTTGCATTTAATCTTTCTCCTACTATCAAAATTGAATTGTCTTGTTTATATGGCACAGAGTTATATATTGATGAGGCAGATGGAATAAAACCACTTGAATTTTTCTTACCATTGTTGTAGTTCCTTTCAATATCAATAATTTCATCGATTATTGAAGACAGGTATTTTATATGTTCAGGTGTTGTCCCACAACATCCACCTATTAATTGAACATTAAAGTCATATATAAAATTCATTAACTGCATCTTTAATTCTATTGGCTTTAATCTATAGTGAGCTACACCACCAATATTTTCAGGAAGACCTGCATTGGGAATACAGCTTATAGCGAAGGGAGAATTTTCAGACAAATATTTAATATGTTCCTTCATTTGCTCTGGACCAGTTGCACAATTAAGTCCAAGGATATCTATATTAAATGGCTCTAATATTGTTAATGCAGAAGCAATATCAGATCCAACAAGCATAGTACCTGTTGTTTCCATTGTTATAGATACCATTAAAGGTATATCAATATTTTTACTTTCAAGAATTTCTTTTGATGCTAATAAGGCAGATTTAATTTGTAAAACATCCTGACAAGTTTCAATCAAAAGAAGATCAACTCCTCCATCTATAAGACCATAAATTTGTTCTTTATATGATTGCTTTAATTCATCAAAATCTATATGTCCTAAGGTGGGTAATTTAGTTGTTGGCCCAATTGAACCTGCTACAAACCTTGGTTTATCAACTGATGAGTATTTGGCAGCAGCTTTTTTTGCTATAAATGCCGCATTTTTATTTATCTCATAAGCCTTATCCGCAATATCATATTCATCAAGAACTATTGATGAGGCTCCAAATGTATTAGTTTCTATAACATGACAACCTGCTTCTAAAAATGAATTATGAACCTTCTCAACTACCTCTGGCGATGATAAAACAAGGTTTTCATTACATCCCTCTAATTCTTTTCCTCCAAAGTCATCTGCAGTAAGATTTAAGTTCTGAAAAGATGTTCCAGTACCTCCGTCAAAAATAATTAATGGTTTTTCATCTCTATTTAGATAGGTTCTGAAAGATTCCATTTTTAGGTAAAAATTAATTTATTTTAGTGAAATTCTTGTTACCCAATTATCATAGTCTTGAGAACGACCTTCTGTTATTTCTATAAGCTTACTTTTTAATTTATTCATTATTGGTCTTTCAACATTTAATTCAGTTGATTCAATTTTTTTAACTGGTGTAATTTTTGCTGCTGTACCAGTTAGAAAAACTTCATCTGCTATTAATAATTCTGTTTTATCAACAGGCCTCTCAATTACATTTATTCCAAATGATTTTGCTAATTCAATTACACTAGCTCTAGTAATACCCTCAAGGATATCTTGATCAACACCAGGAGTGATTAAGTCTCCATTCCTTACAATAAATAAATTCATACCACTAGCTTCGCTTACCTTACCACTTGAATTTAATAGCAAGGCTTCATCAAAACCCGATAAACTAGCTTCTGTTTTAGCTAATGAACTAGTAATATAAGCTCCACTTATTTTTCCTCTCAATGGGAGAGATCTATCTTCTTGTCTAGTCCAACTACTCATTCTACAAGAAACACCATCTGGGGATAGATAATCTCCTAGTTCAATACAATAAATAAAGAAATCTGTTTCAATATTGTGTAACCTTGGAGCTATACCTAAATCGCTTGTATATACAAATGGTCTTATATAAATAGGTTTTTCTGGCTTGTTTCTTTTTATAACTTCTTCTAAGGCTTTAAAAATATATTCTTCAGAAATTTCAGTTAAGAGTAATTTTGCACTTTGAGATAATCTTTTTATATGTTTATCAGTTCTAAACAAAAGGAATTCTTCTTTGTTTGTTGGGTTAGGTATCGCTCGCATTCCTCCAAATGCAGCAGTACCGTAATGTAGTGCATGAGTAGCTATTGATATTTTTGCTTCTTTAAATGGAATACATTTACCTTCGAACCAGGCGTATGGAAGAAATTCATGCATATTTAATTTATTTAATTAAGGTAAACTTGTTTTATCCTACTTACGTATTCTAAACCTTATTTATATATAAAAATGCACAGGATATTAAATATAGCAGGAAATGAAAAGAATAAGGATGATTTAATTGAGCAACCAGCTGCAGATTTTATTTTTATAACAAGTGTCAAGGCTGATTTAAATCTTATATCAAACTTATTGTTAGAAAAAGAATTTGCTTCATTAAAAAATAATATAAGAGCTTTAGAAATTTCTAATTTAAATTCCTCTGCTCAAATAGATAATTATTTATTAAAAACAATAAATTATGCAAAAGTAGTCGTACTTAGAATATTTGGAGATAAAGGTACATGGAACTATGGAATTGAACAACTTTTAAATTGGCAAGCAGTTAATAAAAAAAGGAAGTTAGTAATCCTATCAGGTACCATTGATCAGGAAATTTCCTTATGTGAAATAAGTAGTATAGATAAAAATATTGCATTAAATATTTCTAGATTACTAAGATCTGGAGGACTGGATAATTATAGAAAGTTTCTTAATTGTTTAAATTATTTAGTTGTAGATGAAAAATTAATTCCTGATGATTTTTTGAATATTACTTTTTATGCAGATCCCTATTTATATGATTGGAAAAATGAAAAAGGCGAAAAGATAGGAATAATATCCTATAAATCACTTTTTTTGGCTAATGAAATTGAAGTAAACGAAAAACTTAACTTGCAATTAAGAAAATGCGGATTATCTCCTAAAACATTTTTTATTTCAACACTAAAAGATCATATTATTCAGAAGAAATTAATAGACATTTTTAAAAAAGAAGATATTAAACTAATAATTACCACAACTTCATTTTCTTCATCTCAAATCAAAAATAACGATTTAATTGAAAATTCAACAAATATTTTTACTTCTCTTAAAATTCCAATTTTACAGCTTCTTTCTTCTAATAGATCAAGAAAAAAGTGGTTAAATTCATCTATTGGAATGAATTCATCTGATTTATTAATGCAAATAATTATTCCTGAATTTGATGGAAGAATTACTACCTGTCCTTCAGCATTTAAAGAAATAATTTCTAAGAAAAATACACTATATAGTGAAATAACTAGTTACAAAGCTGATCAAGTAGGTATTCAATGGATTTCAAAATTTGCAACAAATTATGTGAAACTTCAGAAACTTAATAATTTTGATAAAAGAATTTGTTTAGTAATAAGTAATTATCCAGTAAAGAACGGAAGAATCGGTAATGGCGTTGGTCTAAATACACCATCTTCAATAATAAATATTCTTAATTGGTTAAAAGAAGAAGGTTATGACCTTGGATCTTGTAATTATCCTCAAGATTCTTCGGAATTAATGTCAATGCTTATAAAAACTAGAACTAATGATATTGAATCTCAAAATAATAAACCATTAGATTACTTACCACTTAGTGAATATTTAAAATATTGGAATTATTTAGAAATTGATCCCAAAAATATTATTGTTAGTCGTTGGGGTAAACCATCTGATGCGATCGATCTAGATAATAAAGGCTTCTCAATAAATGGTATTAGATTTGGAAAAATAACATTATTGATTCAACCTCAACGAGGTTATGACGCTTTCACTGATAGAGATATTCATTCTCCCGATCTTCCACCTCCCCATAGATATTTAGCACAATATTTTTGGATTGAAAAAGTTTTTAATGCAAATGCTATGTGCCATATTGGTAAACATGGGACTGTTGAATGGTTACCTGGTAAATCTATAGGTCTCAGCAATAAATGTTTTCCAAATATTATTTGTCCAGCAATACCAAACATATATCCCTTTATCGTAAATGATCCTGGAGAAGGATCCCAAGCTAAAAGAAGAACTGCTGCAACAATTATTGATCATTTAACCCCTCCTTTGGATAGGTCAGAATTATATGGAAAATATTCAATATTAGAAAATTATTTAGACGAATATTTTGAAGCAAAATTATTAAATTCTAATCGGATTGAAATAATAGAAAATTCCATTTTTGAATTAATAAAAAAAGATTTTAGCGAAATTACTTTAAAGAATAAAAATAATCAAATAGAAGAAATTGATTCCTTTCTTTGCAAAATTAAAGAATCTCAAATTAGGACAGGTTTGCATATTTTTGGCAATAGGCAGAATGATATTAATGAAATAAATTTATTCTTGTGTATTGCTAGAGTACCAAATACGAACCGAATTGGTGTTACTCAATATATAGCAAAACATTTAAAACTAGATTTGAATCCTTGGACAAATCAATATGATCAAATGTTAAGTGAAAAGGATAAAAAAATATTATTGACTTTTTCCAACAAAAACATTTTAAACTTTAGAATGGCTATTGATTTTTTGGAACAACAAGCAAAGTATTTAATATATTTGTTTTTTTACAAAAAGAATACCAATATAAAAAATCTAGAAAAATATAAAAATCAGAAAATAATAGACTATTTCTTTAATGAAAAAAAACATAATAAGTATTTTTTATTATTAAAAAAAGAGATTCTATATCCAATCATTAATTCTTCATATAATGAGAAATTATCATTTATTAATTCATTAAATGGACAATATGTAAAAAGTGGTCCATCTGGAGCCCCTACGAGAGGTAAAACTGAAGCTTTACCCACTGGTAAAAATTTCTTTTCAGTTGATTCGAGAGGACTGCCAACTGAATCAGCATGGAGTGTTGGTTGTCAGTCTGCTTCACAAATACTTGATTTATACAAACAAGATAATGGAGAAGATTTAAAAAATATAGCAATATCTGTATGGGCAACATCCACAATGAGAAATGGTGGTGAAGACATTTGTCAAATACTATATTTATTAGGAGTACAGCCTATTTGGGATGGGCCTTCAAGAAGAGTAGTTGATCTAGAAATCATTCCTTTATCTGTTCTCGAAAGACCAAGGGTTGATGTTACTTTAAGGATTTCGGGAATGTTTAGAGATGCATTTCCACAGTTAGTTAAATTAACTTCTAAAGCAATAAATCTTGTTTCTAATCTTAATGAGGATGATAAATTTAACCCTCTTGCTGGGGCATCAAGGGATGGTGATTCAATTAATCGTATATTTGGGTCAGCGCCAGGTTCATATGGAGCTGGTCTGCAAGAACTAATTTCAAATTCTAATTGGGAAAATATTGATGATTTTGGAGAATCTTTTCTTAATTGGAGTAAGTGGATTTACAGTGATAATCTTGAACCTATAGAGGATAAAAAATCATTAGAAAATGCTCTTAAAAATGTGCAGTTAGTTGTTCATAACCAAGATAATAAGGAACATGATATTTTAGATTCTGATGATTATTATCAGTTTCAGGGTGGATTATCTTCAGCAGTAAAAAAATTGAGCGGTAAATTTCCTGAAATGTATCATGGTGATTTATCAAAATTTGGATTATCCAAAATTTCAAAATTACAAGATGAAATTAATAAAGTTGTTATATCAAGAATACTTAACCCTAAATGGATAAATGGAATGAAGGATAATGGTTATAAAGGAGCGTTTGAATTTTCAGCTACACTAGATTACTTATATGCTTTTGATGCTTCTACTGAAGTAGTCTCAGATTGGTGTTATGAGGAAGTTTATAAATCATGGTTATGTGATCTGGATCTTAGGAATTTCTTTCTAGAGAATAATCCATGGGCTTTAAGAGATATTGCACAAAGATTTCTTGAAATTGTCAATAGAAAAATGTGGAATAATTGTTCATCAGATGTCATTGAAAATTTAAAGAACATAATTATTAATACTGATTCAATAATTGAAAAAAACGAATTCTGAATTATCTACCTAATAGCGAAAGTCCATGACTATCTGTTCCGCATGTTTTTAGCATTGAATATTTATCTGCTAATTTATCTATTTCTGAACATACAAATAAACTAGGATTCCATACTTCATTAAGTTCATAATCGTACCAAACCTCTATTCCATCAATACCTTGTATTTTGGCCTCTGGAATTAATTTATAAAAGGGAATCCTGTATCTCGCTGGATGTGCAAGAAATGATAAACCACCAGCTAAATTTATTGCTTTTATAACTGATTTAATATTTAAATCATTACCTATTGGAGACTCTCCAAGGATGTAGGGATTTAGGTATTTACTTTTTATATCTATTCCCAATCCAATTACATGTACTAAACATCCTAAAATCAAACAATTAATTTCTATTCCCGAAATTAATGTAAAAGAATCTTTAGGATAATTTTTGAGTATATTATTTTTTTTTATATATTCATGAGCTTTAATTGTATGATGATCGGTTATTGATAAAAATTTCAAGTTATTTTTATAAGCTTGTTCTAAAAGTTCATATGGTTCTAAACTTCCATCACTAAATTTTGTATGACAGTGAAAATTAATATTTTTAGGACAACTATTTTTATTAATATTGGAAGTTAATTTTACTAAGTCTTCCCTATTCATTACTTAATGAATTCTCATTTTTCTTTCTAATCTTTGCATATAATTGTATTGAAGCCAACATGAAAATAATTAGTCCAACTACGCTCCATGTAGCAACACTAGTTGGAAAATTATTTTTAAAAATAACTAAAAGTACAATTATAAATAATAATAAAGTAGGCAATTCATTTAATAATCTAAGGTTTTTTGCTGAAATGGTTGAAGTACCATTTTGTAATGAATACATTATTTTATAACAATAAGAATGATAAATTACTAATCCCAAAACAAAAGAAATTTTAATTTGCAACCACTTCTCACTTAACCAACTTGGTTGCATAATAACCATGCAAATAGCCATACTTAAAGCTAATATCATCCCAGGTGTTGTGATTATATTCGCCAGCCTTTTTTCCATCAAGGTGTATTGTTTATTAAAGGCAATTTTTAATTCATTATCCATATTTTTAGATTCTTCATGATATATAAAAAGTCTTACTAAATAAAAAAGTCCCGCAAACCAAACGATTACACCAATAATGTGAAGTGATTTAAACCAGAGATATGCTTCAGCTGCCAAATTACTAGATTAATTTAAAAATATATATTTTTAATATAGTTATATTTAACAATATCAAGAAATCTATTTTTCAAAAATTAATTAATATTTATAACTCGTTAAAATATTCATATATATCATTTACTGAATTTTTTCCAAGTCCTTTAACTTTTGATAAATCCTCTTTACTAGCTATTCTTATCGCGTCTATTGATTTAAAATGCTCAAGCAATTCTCTTATTCTTGATGGTCCTAATCCACTGATTTGGGACAATTGAGATCTATTCATTCTTTTAGATCTTTTGTCTCTATGAAAAGATAATGCAAATCTATGTGCTTCATCTCTTACCCTTCTTAATAGAAGAACTCCTTTTTGATTTTCATCAGTATCAAGAGACTTAGTAAATCCTGGAATAAATATTTCTTCATTTTTTTTTGCCAATGAACATATAGTTACTTCTTCCTCAAGATTTAATTCTTTTAATGCTTTAATAGCTGCATTTAACTGTCCTTTTCCTCCATCAATCATTATTAAATCAGGCCAATCTGATAGAAGTTCATTGTCTAATTTACTATTCGTTTTATCATTTAATATTGAAAAATCCCCTCCGCTTTTTTTAAATCTTGACCATTTTTTAAACCTTCTATGTATTACTTCATATATCGAAGCAAAATCATCACTATGTCCTACAAAAACGTTTGGATCTTTAATTTTATATTTCCTATAATCCTGTTTAGAAGGAATCCCATCAATAAAAACGACTTGTGATGCTACAGGGTCACTACCTTGAATATGGCTTATATCATAACCTTCAATTCTTTTAGGTTGTTCGCTTAATTCAAGTATTTGGGCAAGATCCTCAATTGATGATTCATTATCTTGTATCCCATTTAATATTCTATCTAATTCCAATTTCGCATTTTTTAAAACCATTTCTACAGTTTCATGTTTTTTATTTCTTTTTGGGATTAAGATTTTTACTTTCTTTTTTCTTAGCTCCGTTAACCAATCCTCTATGGTTGCTTGTTTTGGAAGGTTATATTGAATAAGAATTTCTGATGGTATTTCTACAGGTTCAACATTCATATAATGCTCTTCTAATATCTTTTGTAAAATAAGATTTTCATCTTCATTATTTAATTTTTGACTATAGCCAATTCTCCCAATGAGCTTACCAGATCTCATTTGGAAAATTTGTATACTAGCTACATTTTTTTCTGAAACTATTCCAAAGATATCTCTATTAATTGAAGAATCTGGTATTGATATTTTTTGTGATTCAGTTAATAATTTTAAACCTGAAATTTGGTCCCTTATTTTTGCTGCATTCTCATAATCTAAATCATTTGAAAATTGCAGCATTTTTTTTTGTAAAAATATTTCTAAGTCATCATTTCTTCCCTGAAATATCATAGATACTTGTTTCATTATTTTTTTATAATCGTCAGATGATATAACTTCTTGGCAAACACCTGGACATCTTCCTATTGAATAATTCAAACAAGTTCTATCTTTATAGACTGGCCTTGGTCTTTGTCTAAGTGGAAATATTTTTTTTATCGTAAATAATGTTCTCCTTAATAATCCGACATCAACATAAGGTCCATAATATCTATCTAAATTATTTCTATTTCTTCTTCTTCTTGTAATAAATATTCGAGGATATTTTTCACTCCAAGTTATACAAAGATATGGATATTTCTTATCATCCTTTAAAAGAATATTAAAATATGGTTTGTTTGTTTTAATTAAATTTGACTCTAAATTTAATGCTTCATATTCGCTATCTGTGACTATTATTTCTATTTCAGTTATTTGACGAACCATCAAACTTAATCGGGGAGTTAAATCTGAATAATTATTGAAATAACTACTTACTCTACTGCGTAGTTTTTTAGATTTACCGATATAAAGTAAGTTATTATCAATATCTTTAAAAAGATAACAACCAGATGACTTTGGAATTTCGGATAATCTTGATTTTAATAACTCCTTATTATTAATTAATTTATATTCAATTTTAAAATTATATTTGTTATTTATTTTTTCGATAGAGGAATTACTCATTTATAATGATTAACCTCCATAATTCCAGCCAGTTGAAGATAAATTTAGTGAGTCAACATCATTATTCAGATAAGCAGATTGAACCTCTCCTACAAAAACGGTATGGTCTCCATGCATAACACTTCCAACAACATTACATTCAACACCACCAACACTATCAACTAAAATAGGCAATCCAAGCTCACCTAAATTAAATTCAACAGATTCAAATCTACCTCCTAATGCTTTTTGAGGTTTAAAGAAAACAGCTGCTAGATCCTTTTGATCACTTTTGAGCACATTTAATGAGAACTTATTGGTTGACTTTATTATTTCATGACTAGAACCCTCTGCTCTAACAGCCATTACAACTAATGGTGGGGTGAAAGAACCTTGAGTCACCCAACTTGCAGTAAATCCATTCACTTCATTTTTATCCTCGTCTCTAACGCCACAAATAAATAATCCGTGAGGTATTTTTCTTAATAAGATTTTTTTTGCTTCTAGATTTAATGTCATAATTGATTTATCTAATAATCTTATTTTAACTAAATTTCTTATTCGATCATAATAAATTCATGAAAATTCTTTATCCAGGTACATTTGATCCTTTAACAAATGGGCATCTTGATTTAATAGAAAGGGCTGAAAAAATATTTGGCAATCTAGTAGTTGCTGTTTTAGAAAATACTTCTAAAACACCAACATTTAATCTTGAAAGAAGAATAATACAAATAAAAAATTCTCTTTCTCATTTACCTAATATTGAAGTTATTTCTTATTCTGGTCTAACTGTTGATTGTGCAAATGATCTAAAAGCTAATCTTATTCTTAGAGGCTTAAGAGCAATGAGTGATTTTGAGTATGAACTTCAGATTGCTCATACAAATAAATCTCTTAATAATGATATTGAAACTATATTTTTATCGACAAATACAAATTATAGTTTTCTTAGTAGTTCTTTAGTAAAAGAAGTTGCAAAATTTGGTGGTGAAATTAATCACATGGTACCCCCCTCTGTTGAGAAGGATTTAAAAGATTATTTTAAATAATATTTTTTTAACAGGATCTCAAGTAATAAAGATCACGTAATAAATTAAAAGCTTTTTCTTTATCAATTTTATTAGAATTTTGGATAATGCTTATAATTATTGGCTTTTCATTTTTATATAAAAAGCCAGATAATGCAAAGACATTTGAAAGAGTCCCAGTTTTGCCAAAAAACTTTCCAGACAATTCACTATTTACAAATCTTTTAGCTAATGTTCCTCTCACTCCCGTAATTGAAAGTGTAGATTGATAAGCTTTAAAATCATTAAAATATCTCATTTTATCTAAAAACAATACAACTAACCTTGTTGTAATTTTATTTTTTCTAGACAATCCACTAGCATCTGCAAAGTATGCTTTATTTATTGGTAGGCCTTTATTTTCAAGCCATCTTTTCAATTTTATATAGTCATTATCGTTCCATGTATTTGAGGCATTTTTAAAGAGAGATTCAGCTGTAAAATTATGGCTTTCAGAATTTGTTAGAGTTAATAATGAAAGAATTGGAGTTGAATATACTTTATTTATCTCTTTAATATTTTTTAAATAAAAAGTTTTTTCTGAATCAAAAAAATCTATATATATTTTTGAATTTGGAAATTTATTTTTTAAATAATTTTTAATAAAATTTTTTAATGCATAAATATCATCATATTTATTGTGATTACTTTCTATTGCAAGAGATGTAATTGGAGATCCATATTCGTAAAGTTTATCAGTATTTGTCCAACCATTAGGCCAATATAATTTTGAATCAATTTCTACAATATTAAAGTTAATAATTTTATTTTCTTTAACATTTGAAATTAGTTCGATTATATTTTCATAATTAAGATCTGGATCACCTTGACCGTGTAAATAATAATCGTTTTTATTTTTAAATAAGGAAGTTTTTAAATTATTATTTAATTTATATTTACTTAAAACATAAGCTGATGAGAATAATTTTTGGTTAGATGCTGGCAACCTTGGAACATCCTCATTGTAGGAACTTATTATTTCCCCTTTATTATTAATAATTGATACACTAAAAGAATCATCAAGCGTTTGATTCAATAAAGCATCATAAGTAGGACATATTTTGTTTTTAGTAATTATTCCCGGGAAATTAAAATAAATACTATTTAAAATAGTTATTTTCTGATTTGCTAGTAAATATCTTATTAAGAAAGGAGATGTTACTAATACAAGAACAATAAAGAAAAATGAATATATTTTTTTTATCACATTCAATCTATAAATTTACAAAAATAGATTCATTGTCGGGTTTAATTTCAAATTCTTTTTTAAAAAAATATCTTTTATTTTCTTCTTTGAAAAGCAACCAGTTATTTGGATAAATATGCATAAGAGCAGCTTTATTTAAAGGCTGCAGAAAATAAATATTTTTCCATGTTTTGACAAAGTTTTTACGTCGCTCTCTAATAACACTTCCTATACCAATATTGGCATCTTCAAATTTTGGATTTAATGAATAATGCGTACCTTGATAATTATCAGACATTGGTTCAAATGAATCGAAATCATATGGCTGAGGTAGTATCGATATCATTGCACTATCAATATTATTTATATTATTTGATTCATTAAATGATTTAAAAGTAAAGATTTTATCTTTGATATCTGGATAGTCTCTTTGAGCCAAAGCCACAGCACCTTGATCAGCAAATGTTATGAATACATTATTATTTTTAGACAATATCTTGTAGATAGTTATTCCAATTCTGTTAAACTTCAATCCTTCAAAATTAAATTCTATAGTAAATCTTTTATTTGAATCTAATAAACTTGGAATAATTGCATCCTCCATATTCTTAAGAGATTCATTTAAATCTTTAGGTAGTCTGTAATTGGTTTCCATTAAAATTTGTCAATACATATTTGAATAAGTTCTAAAAATTTATCTATTTCTGACTTATTGTTTATTGAACCTAAAGTAACACGAATATTTGAATATAGTTCATCATCTTTTAAACCAATATTTTTAAGTGTTGAGCTAGGTTTCCCAGATGAGCTTGAACAAGCACTTCCACTACTTATGGCTATTTTATTTTCTGACATGAAATTAACAATCTTATAGGCCCTTATAGGCTCAAATAGTTTATTTAATAGTAGAAAAGAAATATGACTGGGAAGTCTATGGTTAATACTACCCGTAATCTTTATATGATTATTATCTTTAATTTTTTGAAAAAAATAATTTTTAAGTTTATTAATATTATTAGAAGGAAATTCAGTTATGAAATCATATAATTTTATTTTTCCTTCAATATTCTTTAGTGATTCATACATTCCAGCGATTAATGGCAAAGCTTGTGTACCTTGTCTAATTGAAAATTCCTGAGTAAGTGATATGTCATTATTTTTTAAAATTTGTCTAGACTTTTCTTTTGTTAAAAGAATACCGATCCCTTTTGGACCTCCAAATTTATGAGCAGATAAACTTAAAAAATCACATTTAAGATCTTTCCAACTGAATATTCCATTACTTAATATTTGAGTTCCATCTAAATGAAACATTATATTTAATTCTTCACATTTGGAACCAATAAATTGGACAGGTTGTATTGTCCCAATTTCACTTTGTCCCCAAATAATTGATACAAGCTTAGTATCATTGTTTAAAATATTTTCGATATTAGAAATATTTAAAATTCCATCATTATTTACCGTCCATTCGTAAATATCCCAATTTTGTTTTCTTAGTTTATTAGCACAAATAGTTGTTGCTTGATGTTCAACATTTGAAATAACAACCCTACCATTTTTAAATTTCTCATAAATATTATTAAATACAATATTTGTCGATTCCGAAGAACCAGATGTAAAAATTATATCCTCTGGATCTGCTTCAAATATATAAGCAATTTTAGATCTAATTTTTTCAAGATATGTAGAGCATTTTATCCCTAGCTCATATGTAGATGAAGGGTTATGCCAATAATTCCTATAAGTTGAATTAATTATATTTAAAACATTCTCAGATAATGGAGTTGTGGATGCATTATCTAAATAGATAAAATTATTTTCCATTAATTTACTAACATTGATCCTGAGAAAACCTTTTTAGCATTACCGGTCATCATTACTTCACAATCGTCTTTTGACCAATCAATTTTAAGATTACCTCCTGGTAAGGTTACTATGGTTTGTGAATTACAAAGGCCTAATTTATAAGCTGCCACATGGATAGCACAGGCACCTGTTCCACAAGCTAAGGTTGGTCCTGCACCCCTTTCCCATACTTTTACTTTGATATTATCTCTATTTAAAATTTGACAAAAATGCACATTAGTTTTTTCAGGAAATAATTCATTTTTTTCAAATATAGGACCAAGTCTGGAAAGAACAATTGACTCTATGTCTTTTACAAAGAATATTAAATGAGGATTTCCCATTCCTACGGCATAACCCATATTATTAAAATCTTTCTCAATAAATTCGTGTGAAGGAATTGAATTTATTTTTTTTTCAATTGTTGTTGGAATATTTTGACATTCTAAAATTGGAACTCCCATTTTTACTGTAATTTCATCATTTATATATTTTGCAATTTTTAAACCTGCTTTAGTCTCAATTTTATATTCTATATTTTTATTATTCATTGAATCATTTACGTGGAGATACTCAACTAAACACCTAATTCCGTTTCCACACATTTGTGCTTCAGAACCATCAGAATTAAAAATTATCATTTTTGCATAATTATCTTCATTAGGTTCTTCTATAAAAATCACACCATCTGCTCCAACACCAAATTGCCTGTTGCAAATTTTTTTTATATCAAATATTTTATTTGTCTTGTAATTTTTATATAATTCATTTCCTCTAGAATCTATTATTACGAAATCATTTCCGTTACCTTGATATTTTTCAAAAGTTATATTTTTCATTTGTAGATAATATATTTTAAATTTTAATTATAAATTATTCCTTTTAACAATCTATTTCTATTTTATACAATGGATATTAAAATAATAATTTAACAAATAAAAATTAAGTGATTTCTCCCGATAAACAATATGAGGCTGATACCAATTTATATAATCCATCTGAAATAGAAAAAAAATGGCAGTCAATATGGACAGAAAACAATTTATACAAAACCGATGAATTAACTGAGAATAGCGATAAATTTTATGCCTTATCAATGTTTCCCTACCCTTCAGGTAATCTTCATATGGGACATGTTAGGAATTATGTTATTACAGACTTAATAGCTCGATTCCAAAGGTTTAAGGGTAAATCTGTCTTACATCCAATGGGTTGGGACGCTTTTGGTTTGCCTGCTGAAAATGCTGCGATTGAAAGAGGAATTAGTCCAAGTGTCTGGACTAAAAAAAATATTTCTCATATGAAGTCACAATTAAAGCTTTTGGGACTATCAGTTGATTGGGATAGGGAATTTGCAACATGTGATGAAAATTATTATATTTGGACTCAATATCTATTTTTAGAGTTATACAAGTCAGGTCTTGTATATCAAAAGGAATCAGAAGTTAATTGGGATCCTATAGATAATACAGTCCTAGCGAATGAACAAGTTGACTCAGAGGGTAAATCTTGGAGATCTGGGGCAGTAGTTGAAAAAAAATTATTAAAGCAATGGTTTTTAAGAATTACTAATTATGCGGATGAGTTATTGAAGGATTTAGAAAAATTAGATAACTGGCCAGAAAGAGTAAAAATAATGCAAGATAATTGGATTGGAAAGTCAATTGGTGCAAATATTAATTTCAATATCAATACCAATCCAGAAAAGAAAATAACTGTATTTACAACAAGGCCAGATACTTTATTTGGAGTTACTTATTTAGCAATTTCTGTTAATCATTCATTAATTAAAAAAATTACTGATCAAGAAACCATACAAGATATAGAAAATCTTAAACAATATTTGAAAAATAATAAAAATAATGAACTTGAAAAAATTGGAATAAAAACTAGCTTAATAGCAATAAATCCAGTTAATTCTGAACCTATACCTATTTGGGTGGCTAGTTATGTTCTTGATGAATACGGTACAGGCGCTGTTATGGGTGTACCTGCTCATGATTTAAGGGATTTTGAGTTTGCTAAGAAAAACAATATAGATATTAAACAGGTAATAGTAAAGGATAAAAGTGAACAAAGTAATGAGCTTGATAATGCTTATGTAGAAAATGGATATCTAATTAATTCAAATCAATACAATGGTATAGCAAATACTATTGCTAAATTAAAAATTGCAGAGGAGGGAGTAAATAATGGATGGGCCGAAAATAAAATTCAATATCGTTTAAGAGATTGGTTAATATCTAGACAAAGATATTGGGGATGTCCGATACCCATCGTTAATTGCAAAAAATGTGGAGCTGTTCCTTTAAACCAATCGGATTTGCCTGTTTCATTACCAAAAGATATAGAAATCTCCGCTAACAAGATTAATGCTTTAGGTAATAATAATAATTGGATAAATACAACATGTCCAAAATGTGGAATAGCGGCAAGAAAAGAAACTGATACTATGGACACTTTCATGTGTTCATCTTGGTATTTTTTAAGATACCCATCTTCAAAATGTTCAACTAAGCCATTTGAAAAGAATGAAATTAATAAGTGGTTACCTGTAGATCAATATGTTGGAGGAGTAGAGCATGCAATATTGCATTTGTTATATGCAAGATTTTTCACTAAAGCTTTGCGAGATAATGAACTATTTGATATTGATGAACCTTTCAAAAAACTATTAACGCAAGGAATGGTTCAGGCCGCAGCCTATAAAAACAATAAAACTGGTAAATATGTTTCTCCTTCCGATATTACTGACTTATCAAATCCTACAGATCCAATTGACAATTCTAAACTCGAAGTTCTTTTCGAGAAGATGTCTAAGTCTAAATATAATGGAATAGACCCTGAATCAGTAATTAAAAAATATGGAGCAGATACAGCAAGAATGTTTATATTATTTAAAGCACCACCAGAAAAAGATTTGGAATGGGGAGATACAGATGTTGAAGGACAATTTAGATTTTTAAGTAGGATTTGGAAGCTTTATATAAATTGTGCAAAAGATATAAATAGTAAATCTAATTCCTATCCAGATAAAGAAAAAAGTTTAATAAAGTCAATGAATATTGCTATAAAAGAAATTTCAAATGACATATTAAATAACCAATTTAATACTGCGATTTCAGAACTAATGAAGTTTTATAATTCATTATCAAATTCCATTAATGACGTAAACAATAATTTAAAAATTGATGCTTTAAAAACATTTTGTATTTTGTTGGCTCCATTTGCACCTCATATTGCAGAAGAAATATGGCATCTTATAGGATTTAAAAAATCTGTACATTTAGAACACTGGCCTTCCTTTAATGCCGAGGCACTAAAGGAAGATTCATATGAACTAGTAATACAAGTGAATGGAAAAGTTAGAGACAAAGTAAATATTAATAATGATATGAGTGAAGATCAAATTAAAGAATTGACTCTTAAAAGACCTAACATATTAAAATGGACTCAAGATAAGGAAATAAGAAAAATAATTATTGTTAAAGGAAAAATAATGAATATTGTTGTTTAAGAATTTATTTTTTGAATAACTAATGAATTTGGATTTGACCAATCGCCCTTAACTAAATAATTATCATTACCGAAACACATTTCACGGAGTATAAAAAATATAGGTTCACTAACTGAATTATCAAATAATGATGTTATGTCATTTATAGAATATTCTCCACCTTCATCTAATAAATTACTTACTTTTTGTTGATACTCAATAATATTTGCAGCTGCTTTCTTTCCAGCTTCAACTCCAGGTTGATCATATGCATTTATATTTACCAATTCAGCGTAGAAGGATACAGCCCTCTCAAATAAAGCGATTAAGGCACCTAGTGAAAAACAATTTAACTTTTCTAACGTAATAGTGATACTTTGTCTGTTTTCACTAGAGAGTGCTGATCTGGTTCCTTGCAAAAAACCAGAAAGATATTCTTTAGGATTCTCTTTTTCATCAAAAATATTAGTAGATGGAGAATCTAATAATTCAATAAAAATACAAAAGAAATTATCAATACCATCTCTCAGTTGCTGAACATAAGCATGTTGATCTGTAGATCCTTTATTACCAAAAACGGAAATACCTTGATTAACTACTTCACCATTCCTATTAAATTTCTTTCCTAATGATTCCATTACTAATTGCTGGAGATATTTACTAAATACCTGTAACCTATCTCTATAAGGTAATACGACCATATCTCTCTTTCCAATACCATCCCCAGTTAAATACCATGCGGATGATAATAGTGCTGCTGGATTATTTTTAAAATCACTTATACGTGTGGCTTCATCCATTAATGATGCACCTCTGATAAATTCAGAGATATTTTCATTAATAAGAGCTAATGGAAGTAATCCCACAGAGCTTGTAATACTAGTTCTTCCTCCAACCCAATCTTGCAAATTAAATATTTTTAACCAATTTTCAGAAGTGGCTTTTTTAAATAACTTACTATCTTTCATAGTTATAGCTATAGCATTAGAATTCCATTCAAGAGAATTGTTTTCGCAGTGACTTTTAATAATTTCCATAGCAATTCTAGGTTCAGGCGTACCACCTGATTTGCTTACTACTACAAATAATGTTGTTGATAATTTTTCAGATAACTCTTCTAACTTTTCGCTAATTAAAAAAGGATCAACATTATCGATATAAGAAAAATTTAAGCCTTTAGAACACTTCTGCAGTGACTCTGTAATAAGTAATGGTCCTAATCCACTTCCACCAATTCCTATCCATAGAACATCAGTATACTGCTGATTATTCTTATTCTTAATATCTCCATTTAAAATTTGTTTTCCAAATTCAGAGATTGCATTAATATCTGCGCTAATTTCCTCTCCTATTTTTGAAGAGGGTGAAATTGATGGATTTCTAAGCCAATAATGTCCAACTTGTCTATTTTCATCAATATTTGAGATTGCACCATTTTCTAATTCTTTTATTGATGAAAAAACATCTATAAATTTATCTTCTAAATTTTTTATCTCTTTACTTGTGAAATTAATTTTGCTTATGTCTAACCAAATATTTAATTTTTTATCAAACCAAAGATAATTACAAAATTTATCCCAAGAGTTTAAATCTCCATTCATTTTATATATTTGTTTCTTTTATTTATTATTCAATTATATCTATACGAATAGTACATAGATTTGAATCATTTAAATTTGTTTAAATTATTATCTTCAAATAAATATGTTTTTGAATATAAACAATTAAAATTGAGGGTTTTTTTTATTTCATATGAATTTATCATTGGATAAAATAAAAAACTTTGGATAGATCATTTAATTACATAATTTCGCCTGAGATATCTGAATTTAGAAGATTTACCCCAAAATTAAAAATAGGTGTACTTGCTTCTGGGAAAGGAACAAACTTTCAGGAATTAATTAATCTCTCAGAAAAAGGAGAATTAGATATAGATATAAAAGTTCTAATAACTAACAAAGATGATGCAGGATGTATAAAGAGAGCTGAAAGTAAAAAAATACCTCACAAAATCATAAGAGGCAAAGACTTTCTGCAAAAAGAGGCATTTGAATTAGAAATTGTAAATACTTTAATTCATTACGATGTTGAACTTGTGGTTATGGCAGGCTGGATGAAAATTGTTACTCCATTTTTTATTAATAAATTTAAGAATAAGATAATAAATATTCACCCTTCATTACTTCCAGCATATAAAGGTGGTTCTGCGATAAAGGACTCTATATTAAATGGTTCAAAAATAACTGGTTGTTCAGTACATTTTGTAGAAGAGGAGGTAGATAGTGGATCATTGATAATGCAAGCTGCATTGTCAATTAGAAATGATGATGATATTGAATCACTTTCCAAAAGAATACAAATGCTTGAGCATAAAATTTTACCTCACTCAATCTCTCAAGCTGGTTTTTTGATAAGAAGTAATTTTATGGAAAATTATTAGTTAAATCAAGACCTTCATCCATTGAAAATCCACTCATAATATTTAAATTTTGAATTGCTTGCCCAGTCTGACCTTTTAACAAATTATCAATTGCAGATAAAATAATAATCCTCCCATTTCGAATATCGACTTTAACAGAAAGGAAAATTTGGTTTGTATTTTTAACCCATTTTGTTGATGGGAATGTATCTACAGGTAAGACTTTAATATTTTTAAAATTTCTATAATAATTATCCAGAAGAATTCTGCAGTCATCAGAAGTTAATCCTGGATCTCTTAATCTCCCATATATAGTCGAATGCATACCCCTTGATATCGGAACCAAATGAGGAGTAAAGAGCAGTTCAATTTTATTTCCAGATATTAAAGATGCTACTTGTTCGATCTCTGAGGTATGTCTATGGTTAATCAATCCATATGCTGACAGACCTTCTCCACATTCTGATAAAAGTAGCTTTTGGTTTGGTTCTCGACCACCTCCAGAGGTTCCACTT
>LUMH01000108.1_pt1 | contig 24576 bp, 20 predicted proteins | sample 730001 | NCBI WGS metagenome assembly LUMH01 (sample SAMN03860268, study PRJNA289734) | marine metagenome | biome: seawater column; feature: ocean; material: water; isolation source: Red Sea water column Station 34 - depth 25m | place: Saudi Arabia: Red Sea | collected 2011-10-15 | depth 25 m
CATATATTTATAGATGACACCGAAAAGTTTCACAAAATGAAAATTCAAAAACAAAACACAATAGGAGTATTTTAATGGGAGTTTTAGATAACACATCCGTAACAGTAGACGCTATTTTAACAAAAAAAGGTCGTGAAAAATTAGCAAAAGGTGAAGGACAATTCAGAATAACAAAATTTGCATTGGGAGATGATGAAATAGATTATAATCTATATGATGTCACACACCCAAATGGTTCTAATTTTTATGGTGAAGCAATAGAAAATATGAATTTATTAGAGGCAGTTCCAGACCAAAATTTATCACTAAGATTTAAACTAACAGATGTGTCTAATGGTTCTGGTGGTTCAACAACAGCATATGTTATGTCTTTAACACCAGCAAACACAACTCTTAATGACAATATAACATCAGTAAGCATTACACCTACAATATCAGGATATGATGGAGATTATAGTTATTCCATTGAAGGAACAACAGGAACAGCTATTGGACAATATTTAAATTATAATATTAATTCAACAACGGGTGTTCTTCAGATTACCAGATTAGCTGCTCCAAGTGTTCAAAGACAATATCAAATTACAATTGCAGAAGAAGGTAGTTCAACAAGAGCAACCGTTGTAATTACACTTTTACCAAGTGGAGTAACCCCATAATCAATAAGGAGATAATTAAATGGCATTCGTAACATTTGACCAAGAAAACGATATCATAACAGAAGAAGAAGTTAAATTAACTTCGGGAATTTGGTCTGAAGGAGCAGGAACTTTAACAAGTTTCTTCACATCATCAGTTCAATCAAGTTCAAACGGACAATACTTTTTACAAGTATTTAATAAAGCTCCTTCTGATTCAACATCAGCTCCACAATTTGCAATTCTTTACGGACACAAAGCAGGTAGTGGTTCATTAGGTAAACCTGGTGTAGTTGGTAGGAGAGAAACAGCAACTGTATATGGTCAGTTCTTAAATTTAACTCAACCACCTGAAACAACAGAATTTACTTTTGGTCAAGGAACATCAGCAGTTTCTCAACAAATTTATGCTATATCATTTGATAGAGCTCGTTCAAGAGAAAAAGTAGACCCAGGAAATTGGGAATTACAATTAGCTGGTGGACAAGTAAATGCATCAAATAAAAAAACAATTAAACTTATTGACGATAGTTCTACAAACACAAGTATTTTAAATGACGCCGGAATAACAGAATATAATATTGTTTCTGGTTCTATACAAGGTGGTTCAACAACTATTCATAAAGCCGCTGCTTCTGAAGGAACAGATAGTGGTTCGTTTGGTAAATTCTATCCAGACTTAGGTGTTCTTATTATAAACGCTACAAGATTACAAGTTAGTGATTTAGGAGACCCAACAGACGCTATTGGTGGTGCAGGGCCAGGAAGGTCAGCATTGTTTGAATTAGGTAGAACAGCTGATAGTCCTTATACAAGTTCAAACACATTGTTTAGTCCAGCTTCACATAGTTTACACAGAATGTATCACGCTATTTCATCAGGTTCTTTATTCCAAGCTCGTAGAGAAGAAGAAGTAACTTCAACACATTACTTTTGTAGAGCTATAAATAGTAAATTTAATCAAAGTAATAATCCAACTTGGACAAGTGCTTCATCAACTGAACCATTAGAAATATTTAGAGATGGTAAAGAAAAAACTTACATCACAACCGTAGGTCTTTATGATGACGCGAGTGAACTATTAGCTGTAGCAAAACTAAGTCAACCAATTTTAAAATCTAAATCAAGAGAAGCTCTTATTAAAGTTAAATTAGACTTCTAATAGGATATATCAACAATGGGTATCTACAAAACATTAAACCCGGAAGATGTATCACTTAGGTCATTTCAAGTTCATAAGAAATTTACATTTACAAACAATGATAGTGGTAGTGGAGTTTATGGACTTCGTGCAATAAGTGGTAGTAATTATAATTTTAACATAGGTTCATCTTCCACAATATCTCAAAGTTTCGGAGAATACAATTCTCTTTCAGCCTCATTAGGAAAACAACCATACAACGCAACATATTATAGTGTTCCACTTTGGAATATGATACATAGAAAATTCTATTTTGATACCAACATAGCTGACGCTCAATATGTAGATTTAAGTCATTGGGAAAAAGCAAACTCACCATCAGATGCACAATCAATAATTGAAAAACCATATCAATTACATAAAATCAATCAATTTGCTTCAAGACAACTTAATGGTAATGCATCAGTCATTACTATTCCACGACGATTCTTTGGTGAGGAAATCAAACCAGGTTCAATAACAATATCAGACAACAGCACAGACGCTACTAAAACATTAGTAGATGACGGATTAGGTAATATTTATGATAATGCTTATTCTTCATCTTTTGCAGTAGCTTCCGAGTCATTTGGACCTGAGGCAAGTAGTATGACCGGTAGTATTATAGGTAATGTTATGTATGGTCAAGGACTAATAGTCATTACAGAAACCGGTTCTTACAATAGAGTTGGTTCAACAAGTGGTTCAGATGGTTGGAGTGTTTCGTTTAAATCAACACATACAATTTACGAAAGAGAAGTTTTTTGTAATGTTGAAAGAGGAGAATTTTTAGGACTAACTAACTATACAGCTTTTCCAGAAAATAGTGGTAGTCAATTTATACCACAAGGATTATTTAGTGGAAGTTATTCAACAGGACATAGAGGTATATCAATATTATATCCAGCAAGTTCTTCATTTAAAACAACAGAAGTTACAGACCAATTATCAGGAGAAACTTATCTAACAAATAAACAATATAGTGGAACAGGTTCATACCAAGACTTTGTAACTGGTTCTAAATTCGCACCATACATTACAACTATTGGATTGTATGATGACACCAATGATTTATTAGCAACCGCTAAATTAGCCAAACCAATCAAAAATGATAAAGAATTAGATATTAGTTTTTTACTAAGGTTTGATGTATAATAAATAAAATTTTTTATATTTATAATTGTAGATATGCCAAATAGAAAAGCAAAAGATAGAAAAGAAAAAAGACGAAAACTCAATGAAAAATGGGCTAGAGAAGGTAGAACTGCAAACCAACACAAAAAATATAAAGCCAAATTAAAAAAATTAGGTATCAATCCAAATCAAACAAGGTATAGATAAGATGAATGAAGCACCAAGAGTTCCAAGAAAAAAAGGACAACATAGAGGTTCTTCATCTCATTCAGATTTATACACAGATGAAAATCCAAAAGGAACAATCAAAGGTTTAAAATTTGCAACCGTTAAGGATGCACAAAAATCAGTTAGTAAAATTAAAAATAGTGGTAAATCTCACGCACACAAAATACAAGCGGCAGTTGCTATGGAACAACGAGCAAAAGAAATGGGTAAGAAATCTCAAGCCGCAGTTTATCGTGCGTTTATTAACAAAATGAAAAAGAAAACTAAAAAGAAAAACGAGGGTTGGTCAGATAAATATAAAAAAAGTATTGATTGTAATAATCCAAAAGGTTTTTCACAAAAAGCACATTGTGATGGTAAAAAGAAAAAAGAAAGTAAAGATTATACATTTGGACCAGATTGGATACCAACAAGTTTAGCACAAAGAAAGAAAATGAAAAGAATTCACAGAAAGTTAAATCGTAGTATTAGAGAAGATATTAATATACCGGTAAAGATTGGAGATACTATTTTAACTGGTAGATTTAAAAACAAAAAAACCGTAGTCAAATCTATTGATAAAGATGAACACGGAATGCCAACAATCAATGGTAGAAAAGTTGTAACATTTAGAATACCGGTAAAAGAGTCATCACAAGTAACAAATGCTAAAGGAGTAAAAGGTTATTCTTCTTTTGTTGAATTAGGATTTGAAAAAGAATACTACAAACATATGGAAAACATACTCACTAGAAATGGTGAAACTATGATTTTAAAAGAAGGTATTAATGACCCAGGCATTTTAAAAGCTATTTTCTTAGCAGGTGGGCCTGGAAGTGGTAAAACTTGGGTAGCAAAAGGATTGTTTGGAATACCGGAAAGAGTAAATGTATCTCAAACCGGTATGAAAATGGTCAACACAGATAAAGAGTTAAAGTTCTTATTGAAAAAATATGGATTTGGAACTGACTTAGATGCATTACCTGATGAAGTATTTAAAAACTTAACAGGTGATGGACCAGATGCAAGTGGATTGAGAAGTTATGCTAAAGAGTTAACAGGTGTAAGAAAAAAACTATACCAAAACGGAAGACTTGGTATGATTATTGACGGAACCGGAGATGACTATGCAAAAATTTCAAGAGAGAAAAAAGAATTAGAAGAAAAAGGATATGATTGTTATATGGTTTTTGTCAACACTACATTAGAAGTAGCACTTGAAAGAAACAGAAATCGTGATAGAGTTCTACCGGAAAAAATAGTTGTTGATTCACACAGACAAGTTATAAAAAACATTGGTGGATTTCAAGGATTATTTGGTGGTAGTAATTTTATAATCATTGATAACAACAAAGACCTTTCACCAAAACAAGCACAAAAAAGATTTAATATGTTAGTTAAAAAAGGAATATCTAAATTTATTAAAAGACCAATACAAAATCCAAAAGGTAAATCTTGGGTAAGGAAACAAAAAATGTTAGGAGAAAATTATTCAGAATTAGTTTGGAATTTTGGAAAACAATTAATATTAGAAAGAATAGACTTTCAACAAGTAGCAAAAAAAATAATGAACAAATATAGAATTCGTTCAAAATTACAATTTAGTCCACGAGCAACAAAAGGTGATTATGATTTTGATAGAGATATTATAAAACTAAGACCTTTTTATGAAAGTGTTGAAGATTTTATGATAACTTTATTACACGAAATTTATCACGCTATGGATAGTAGAAAATATGGTCGTAAAAAGTTTGTAAGAATGTATACACAAGCCGGACAAGAACAAGAAGATAAAGGTAAAGATTTCCACGACAACAACCCATTTGAGATAGCAGCTGAAAGATGGGCTCAGAAAGAGTGGAGAAGACATTGGAAACATAGATTGAGAAAAAAATAATTGATTTTAAGAAAGTTAGGTTATATTTATTATTGGTTATGAAAACGAGAAGTGCTAAAAACAAAGGTAAAAGGTTACAGAATAAAGTCCGAGATTTAATCTTAGAAAAATTCACACAACTAGAAGAAGATGATGTTCGTTCAACTACTATGGGAGATAGTGGTGAAGATGTTTTATTATCACCAGCCGCTCGTAAATTGTTTCCATTTGCAACAGAATGTAAAAATCAAGAAAAATTAAACATTTGGGATTCGTTAAAACAAGCCGAATCTAACGCAGGAAAACACATACCATTATTAGTGTTTAAAAGAAACAGAAGTAAAATTTATGCTACAATAGAGTTTGAAAGGTTGTTAGAATTATTAGATGAAGATAGTAAATCTACTCAATAGAGTATTAAAATCACAAGGACAAGAATTATCAAAAGAAAATGAGTATATGTGGTGGAGTCCATTTGTTAATCATCACAAACCAAAACTACAAGTCAATATCAAAAATGGTAAATGGCATTGTTGGGTATCTGGTCAAGGTGGACATAACTTATTTCAGTTATTTAAAAAAGTCAAAGCAACAAAAAAACAATATCAAGAATTAAATGAATTATCAGATAACTTTTCATTTGAATATGTTCCAACCAAACAAGAAAACAAAGAAGTAAAATTACCAGATGAATATAAACCTATGTGGACAAAATCTAATTCACCAACTTATAAACACGCATTAAAGTATTTAAAATCAAGAGGTGTTTCAGAAGATGATATGATTAAATATTCAATAGGTTATTGTGAAGACGGACTATATATTGGATTTGAATTATTTGTAAATTGGGAAGAACCTATATTATTAGTTGAAGGAGCTTTAGATGCAATAACTTCCAAAGTAAATTCAATCCCGTTATTTGGTAAAACAATTATGAATAATTTAAAAAGAAAGATTTTAGAAAAAAAAGTAAAAACTCTATATGTTGCACTTGATAATGATGCTGTAAAAGATAGTATGAAAATTGTAGAAGAATTAATGAACGAAGGTATAAAAGTTCATATGATTAAACTAACAGAAAAAGACCCAAATGATATTGGATATGAAAAATTTACAGATATAAAAAACTCAACTAATGAAACTTCGTTTAGAGAATTAGTAAAATACAAACTTGGTATGATATAATGAAAAGAACAAAAATTGACATTCCTTTAAAAAAAATTAAATACATACATCATATATCTGATGTTCATATTAGAAATTTAAAACGACACGCCGAATACGAACAAGTATTTGAAAGGTTGTATGAAAAAATCAAACAAAATCGTGAAGATTCTATTATTTATATCGGTGGTGATATAGCACACTCAAAAACCGATATGTCTCCCGAACTCGTAGACCAGACTTCTCGTTTTCTAAAATCTCTTTCTGAGATTTGTCCTACGATAGTTATAACGGGTAATCACGATTGTAATTTAAATAACTTGAATAGATTAGATGTTTTAACACCTATCATCAATAATTTAAATTTACCAAATCTACACTACTTAAAACGCTCAGGCGTTTACGACATAGCCGATATGAGTTTTGTAGTTTGGGATGTTTGGGAAGATGAGGAGGACTACATTAAAGCAAGTGATTTTGAAGCTGATACTAAAGTTGTCTTATATCACGGGACGGTCGATAGGTCAAAAACTGATGTAGGGTTTTCACTACCAGGTAAGGTTACAATAGATTACTTTGACGGATATGATTTGGGTCTAATAGGTGATATTCATAAAAGACAATACTTAGACAAAGAAAAAACTATTGCTTATTGTGGTTCTCTGATTCAACAAAATCACGGAGAAAGTATTGGACACGGATATTTGTTATGGGAAGTAGAAACAAAAAAATCAGAATACATTGAAATACCAAATGACTACGGATACTACACAATAGACATTGATAAAGGTATTGTTCCTGATGTAAAGGGTATGCCTAAAAAAGCAAGATTAAGAGTTAGAGTATCCAATACTAATGGTATTGAACTTAAAAAAGCTCTAGCTATTATTCATCACAGATACGGAATTAAAGATGTCACGATTACAAAAGTAGATAGACGAGATGTGGGTAATTCTGATAGTGAAATGGTTATCGGAGATGTAAACGATACTGATTATCAATATGAATTGATTGAAGATTATTTAAAACGAAATCACGCCATCACAGACGAAACATTAGTAAAGATTAAAAAACTAAATGAAGAAATCAATAATGAATTACCACCAGCAAGAGTTAAACGAAATATTAATTGGAAACTTAAACACTTTGAATTTTCAAATATGTTTTGTTATGGTGAAAACAATTATGTAGACTTTACACAACTTGACGGAATTGTCGGTATGTTTGCTCCAAACGCTTCCGGTAAATCAACTTTATTAGATGCTTTATCATTTTGTTTATTTGATATTACTTCAAGAACAACAAGAGCCGCTTCAGTATTGAACAATAGAAAAAACAACTTTTATTGTAAAGTAAACTTTGAAGTTGGTGGTTTAGATTATTTCATTGAAAGAAAAGCATCAAAAAGAGCAAGAGACGGGCATGTAAAAGTAAATGTAAACTTTTGGATGATTGATGATAAAGGACAAACCATTAGTTTAAATGGAGACCAAAGACGAACTACAAACTACAATATTAATCAAGTGGTAGGAACATACGAAGACTTTATTTTATCAACACTATCTACCCAAAATAACTTCACAGTGTTTATTGATAAAACACAAAAGGAAAGAAAAGAGTTATTATCAACATTTATGGGAACAGATATTTTTGATTCATTGTATCAATCTGCTAATGATAAAATATCAGAAACTCAAACTTTGTTAAGAGATTTTAGTAAAGTTGATTATAGTAAAAATTTAGCAGAACTACAAAAACAAACTACTTTATTACAAGTTAAACAAACAGACTTACTTTCTAAAAAAGAAAAACAAGTAGAAAAACAAAACAAACTAAATAATAAAATTATTAACTTGACTAAAAAGTTAAAAGTTGTTGATGACAACATACAAGATATAGATAAGTTAGAAAGTGATTTACTTAGTCAAAGTAGTGATTTTAAAGAAGTTATCAAAGACATAGACAAAACACTTTCAGAGTTTAATGATATAAGTAATTTATTAGACGAAATAGAAACTAATATCACTCAATACGAATCCGATAATATTAACGAACAATATTCAGAATTTCAAACTTTACAACAAAGTAGAGATGAATTTCAAATCGAAATAGATAAATTAAAAGTAGAAGTTAAAAACAAGTTAGACAAAACAGAAAAACTAAAAGGTGTTACTTGGGATGAAAATTGTGAACATTGTATGAGTAATCCATTAACATTAGATGCTATTGAAACTGAAAAGAACTTGGAAAAAGATAAAGAGCTAGCGGCAGCCTATCTTGAAAAAAAGAACAAAATGGACAAAGAAATAGAAGCACTAAATCCTATTATTGAGCAGAAAGAAAAGTATGATGAATATAAATCGAGTTTAGTTGAAGCAGAATTTAGAGAAAGAGAACTAAAAACTAATCTACAATATTTCAAAGAACGAAAGAAAAATATAAGTTCGTCAATTGAAACTATTGAACAAGATATAAAACAATACAATGAACAAAAAAGTAATATCAAATACAATAAAAAGATAAAAGAAGATATTCAAGTTGTTCAAAATGATTTAGATGATGTAGAAGATGTTATAGTAAACTTAACAAGTGATATAACAGAAGTTCACGCTGATATAAAGGTTGGTGATAGTGAAATGAAAAACATCAATAACAAAATTAAAGAAATAGAAGAATTAGAAAACAAAAATCAAGCATATCGTTATTACTTAGATGCTGTTAGACGAGATAGTGTTCCTTATGAATTGTTAGAAAAAGCAATACCAACGATTGAAGGAGAGATAAACAATATCTTAGGACAATTAGTAGACTTCCAAATGTCATTAGAAATGGACGGAAAAAATATCAATAGTAATATTGTGTATGATGATGTTAATCAATGGCCACTAGAACTATCAAGTGGTATGGAAAGATTTATCAGTTCTCTTGCAATGAGAGTTGGTTTAATAAATGTAAGTAATTTACCAAGAAGTAATTTCTTAGCGATTGATGAGGGTTGGGGAACAATGGATAGTGATAATATAAATTCAGTTTATAATTTATTCCAATATCTAAAAACTCAATTCCAATTTGCATTAATTGTATCGCATGTTGACTCAATGAGAGATGCTGTAGATACATTATTAGAGATTACAAAAGATACAGAATATAGTAAAATTAAGTTTGATTAAAAAAAAGCAAAAAAAAAATGTATTTTGGGCGATTTGACTTATATTTAAATGTGTAATTAGTTATTTGAAAATTGGAATTATGAAAATAGAACCACCGACGGGTGTTTCTATGGGATTGACTGAAAAATGGGTAGACATTTGAAGCCCATAAAGTAATCCGGACGAAGTTGTGGTGACTTGATGATTGGTAAATATTCTAATCGTCTATATCGACAGATATCGTCTAATGTATTTTCGTAAAAAAGATAAGATGATTCTTATGACTCTATTATAGGTAAGGGTAAAACTGAAGTCCTATTTTATGACCGAACAATCTACACTTGGAGAGATAAGGTATTTGCATAGAAGTTGTATTCACATCAATGAGGAATAACCACCTTGAGATGAACTATCGTAACTGATAGATGTAAAGTTTAGAGTATGAAAAATCCAAGACGAAAATTGTAGGTAATCATTAGTCCTACATCCCCAATAAATTCCACCAATATTTTTAAGAGAGCCAAATTTTAGTTTCCACCATATTACCAAACTTAAAATCACGGCTCTCTTTTTTTTACATAAACAAAACACAAGGAGATAAAAATGATGACAATCAAAATAAACCAGGAGTTTATCGAGTAAAATCGTTTTAAACACAGGTCCGCATCAGGAGTCCACGAGAGGACATACTGAGTAAGTCGTTTATATTGAACATAGAGTCCTTATTGTAGTAATACATTCCGGGAGAAGTGTCCACATTATGAGAGAATGTGGATATGACTAAGGTCATAGTTGAGTGAACAAGTCTTAAATGCTATTCCATAGAACCACCGAAGGAGGACACGGAGAAAACCAGAAATCAATACATCATCCCTATCTCCAGAATCGTTTGCCTAAAAACCACTAAAAACCCTAAAAATTCAATGAAATCAGACAAAAAAATAATTTTTAAAAAAACTTCTAAAAAAATAACACAGCTTATGAAAATAGCTCTTGACTTTAATAAAGGGCTATATTATATTGAATTGTTATGAAAAAATGTGATAATTGCAATACAGATAAATTTGTTGGAACGATATTTTACCCAACGCTGTGTATTGCTTGTATAATTAAATTAAGAAAAAAATAAAAAAAGCTCTTGACTTTGTCCGCTATTCTGGTTATATTATATGAAGAATTAAATGAAAGGATAAAAAAATTATGACGATTTATGGAAAAACATTAGAGATTAAAAATGTTGTTGAGGGTTATACCAAAGAACAAATAGAACAAAATATAGAGCAGTTCACAGAACAAAGAAATGAAGCTCTTTATGATTTGTATGAGATGAAAAGAGAAACACTTGCTTTCAATGAGGGTGGAAACAAATATGGTTATTTAGAGTTATTAGATGATACTGACTTTTTCACACCAACAGACTTTACAGATATTTACAATGTCAAAGGTTTTACAGACGAGCAAGTTGTAGAGATTTTGGAAGGAATGATATAATGATAGATAGAATTACAGAATTATTAAATACATTAGAACAAGAGATTAATGACGGATATAATACTTTACCAGATTATCAAACAAATAATGAAGGTAAAACTTATATCAATGGTGCTCAAGTGACATTGTATGAATTACAAAAACAAATTACAGAATTAGAACAAGGATTGAGATTAGGTAAAAACTTCTCATTACTTGGAAAGGGGTTAAACAATGGCTAAAGACCAAAGATTTTATGTAAATGCTTGCATTGAAATATATGTTCCAGACCAGGGTTATGGTGAAAAAGCTATGAAGAATGAAGAATTAGATGCTCAATGGTTTGCTAATGAAGTAGCTTCACAGATACCAAAAGCAATTAATAAGAACTTTCAATTTTCAGAAAGACCATATTCAGTAAATGATGTTATGGTTGGTAAAATAGAAAGAAGCTAAAAAAGCTCTTGACTTTTACAAATTTTATTATTAAACTAGGATAGTTATGAAATTAAATAAACAAAACAATTTTTCGTCTTTTTGGTTGGGTGATAGTTTAGAAAACAAATCACTCATAGAAAATGATGTAGATACAAAACCTAAAGTTGACCATATTAAGTTAGCAGGTTATCAAAGAGCCATTTCTAACTTTGTAAATATTGTAACTTCTAAAAGTATTCCTGTTCAGTTTTCACAAAGAGGTGATTCTTATACTGACGGAAAAGTTGTTACGATATCTTCTAAACTTGATGACAAATTATTTGATAGTTCAGTTGGTCTTGCACTTCACGAAGGTTCACACATTTTATTATCAGATTTTGATTTCTTAAAACAACTTGGTTCTACTATACCAAAAACAACTTATGAATTAGGTATTAGTAAAGGTATGAGACAAAGAGATATCAAAGAGTTTTTTAAGAATATGTTAAATTATGTTGAAGATAGACGAATTGACCATTATGTTGTATCTAGTTCACCTGGATACAAAGGTTATTATTTATCTATGTATCAGAAGTATTTCAATAGTCCTACTATTGACAAAGGTTTAAAGTCAGATGAAATGACAGAAGCCACATTAGACGCTTATATGTTTAGAATTATCAACTTAACTAATCCAAATACTAATTTAGATGCTTTACCTGGTCTAAGAGATATTTGGAATACTATTGATTTAAGAAACATTTCAAGATTACAATCTACTGGTGATGCTTGGAAAGTAGCTTACAAAGTTGGTAAAATTGTTTTACAAAATTTAGATGATACAGATAGAGATGAAACTTATGATGACATCAAAAAAAGATTAAATCAAGCTCTACAACAATCAATGAACCAACAAGGTGGTGGTAGAACTGGTGGTTCAGAAGGTCAGCGTGATATGGTTAATGATTATTCAGTTAATCGTATTAAAGAAATGATGCAGAAATACAAAGACACTAATGATTATGAAAGACTACTAGACCAAGTTCAAGTTGAATCAAGATATTTACAAGATGGTGGTAGAGTTGCCAATATGGTTGAAAGACTTTATCAAGAATTAGAAAACGGAATGACTGATGATGAAAAATCAGATTTAAGAAAAAAACTTGATAGAGCTCTTGATAAACAAAGAAAGTTTTTACAAGGTCAAATTTCAAAAAGAAAGTTATCTAAAAAAGATAAACAAAAAGTTCAAGCTATTTCCGAGTCCGGAACTACACTAAAAAATGTTCTACAAGATTCAAAATATGACGAGATGTCTAGTCGTTGGATGAACAGAGATGTTGGTGGTAAAAAACAATGTGTAGTTGTTAAAAACTTCAACCAAACACTTGTTGATTCAGGTTTATTCAGAAGTTTGATTGACCCAAGCCCTTGGAGAGATACTCAAACAAGAGTTGTTGAAGGATTAAGACTTGGTAAAATGTTAGGTAAAAAATTACAAATTCGTGGTGAAGAAAGATTACTAAAAAATACAAGATTAAATTCTGGTCGTATTGATAAAAGACTTATCGCAGAACTTGGGTTTGGTAATTCAAATGTATTTCACACAATCAACATAGACAAGTTTCCTGACGGATTCTTACACATTTCATTGGACGCTAGTGGTAGTATGGCTGGTGAAAAGTTTAACAAGTCATTAACTTGTGCTATTGCTATTATTCAAGCTGTTGATATGATACCAAACTTTGATGTTGTGTTTTCATTAAGAGGAACACAAGACTCTGGTGAATTACCAGTTATTATGTATGCTTATGATTCAAGAGTAGACAAGATTACAAAAATTAGAAAGTTGTTTAGATATTTACATAGTGGTTCAACCACTCCTGAAGGATTGTGTTTTGAAGCCATTATGGACGATATGATTACAACTACTGACAAAATGGATAGTTTTTTCTTAAACTTATCAGACGGAATGCCAATGTATTCAAATGATACAATGTATTATTGTGGTGATGAAGCCGTTAATCACACCAAAGATATGGTTAACAAAATGAGAAAAATGGGTATCAACATTTTATCTTACTTTATTTCTGATTACGATAGTGATAGAACTTTACAAGATTTTAAAACAATGTATGGTCAAGATGCTGAGAACATCAATGTTTCATCAGTTACTCAGATTGCCAAAACAATGAACAATATGTTTTTAACAAAATGACAGATAAACAAATCATAGAACAAACAAAAGATTGGTTATGGGAACTAACAGAACCACGAGAAGAATTTAGTGGATTTGGTATTTGTCCTTTCTTAAAAAAAGAATTAACAGATGACGAAATGAAATTTGTAATTTTAAGAGGACAAGATGATTCATATGGGCCAAACTTTAAAAAAGGTTTAGATGATTGGATTGAAGAAAACAAATATAATTCAATTTTATTTATTTGTTTAGGTGAAATATGGGAACATATTGAAAGAAAAGATTATCAACTTAAATTACAAAAGTTAATGAAAGAACACGGATACGAAGATTATAAAGCACTTTGTTTTAGTCCTTATGAAGATAGAACAGCCGCTGGTGTCAAGACCAGAGCAGGTTCACCTTACTTTTTAATTAACATTATGAGTTCTACTGACTTAGGAAAAGCACATCAAAGTATTGTAAAGACTAAATACTTTGATAACTTTACAAAACAAGAATTAATTGATATAAAAATTTATGGAAAAAATACAAAAAAAGCTCTTGACATTAACAAAAATAATTAATATATTAGGGTATGATAAATAACGAAAATAACGAAATGAAAGGAAATGTTATGAACAATGTAGTTGTAAGGATTGAGAAGTCTGGAAACAGATTCAATGCTTGGGATGCTGATGGCAACAAGTATACTTCTCAAATCTCTATTGGTGCTCGTAAGAAAGCTTATGAGAACAATACAGCGTTAGAACAACGAGTTAATAAGTCCGGTAAGACTTATTGGTGGGGTGTTCCAATGTCTGAATTTGAAGTCAACACTATTCCGGTTAATACTGGTAATGTTGAAGTTCCACAAGAACACAACGAAGTTCTAAATTATATCCATACTTCTTATAATCTAAAACCTAAAGGTTTGGTTATGAAAGAATTGAAATGGAAATATTTAGTTCGTTCTGCTGTTCGTGGTAAAAATATTATGATGACTGGTCCAGCTGGTTGTGGTAAAACACTAGCCGCTAAGTCATTGGTTAACGCGTTGGAGCGTCCAGATTTTTACTTTAACTTAGGTGCTACTCAAGACCCGAGAGCCACCTTGATTGGTAATGTTCACTTTGACAAAGGTAAAGGAACTTACTTTTCAGAATCACTATTCGTGAAAGCTATTCAAACACCAAACGCGGTGATACTTCTTGACGAGTTATCAAGAGCTCACCCAGAAGCTTGGAATATTCTTATGACCGTTTTAGATAGTGGTCAAAGATATTTAAGACTTGATGAACAAGATGGTCAAGGAACTATCAATGTTGCTGAGGGTGTTACATTTATCGCTACTGCTAATATCGGTAATGAATACACTTCCACGAGAGTTTTAGATAAAGCGTTAATGGACAGATTTACCATTATTGAAATGGATGTCCTAAGTAATGAGGAAGAATTAGGATTACTTCAATATATGTTTCCTAATGTTGATACTGAATTACTAGACGCTGTTTCTCAAATCTCACATCAAACGAGAGTTGAAGCCTCTAATGAAAATCCTAGATTAACAAGTGGTGTTTCCACGAGAACTTCGGTTGAAATCGCTGGTTTATTGTTTGACGGATTTTCACTTCCAGAAGCTTCTGAAATCACAATCTATCCACAATATTCAAATGATGGTGGAATTGATTCTGAAAGAACTTTCGTAAAACAATTAGTTCAAAGATTTGTAAAAGATTCTAGAACTGATGACGAAAGTATGTTTAATGAAGATGAGATTGAACAGAACGATTTAGATGATGATTACGCCTTCTAATTAGATTAGAAGGTATGTGGGGTGGAGTTGTTATCCTTTCTTACCCACCCCATTAATTAACAAAAGAAAGCAAATAGGAGAGTTGTAAAATGACAATGAATTTACAGCAACAAAGCGACGAGTGTGGTTATGCCTTAGAAGCATTTGCAAAAGTTCTAAAAAATAATAACATTGAAGCTGTTGGTAAACCACATATTGAATTAATAATGGAATACCAAAAAGAATACAAAAAAATAGAAATACGAAATCAACGAATTGAAAACGAAATGAATTTTAATTTTGTCCAATCAGAAAAAACAGAAGCATATAAAGAGTGGGAAAACTCTTGGATTAATTGGTCAAAGAAAAAAAATGAACATTAATCAAGCTTCTGGGTTTGATAAATATATCATAATGTGCGACAAAGGACAAAATAAGTTAGCTTCTGATTATCAATCTTATTTAAAGTTCAAAGAAGTTCAAAACGCATTAGTTAAGATATCACAGACACCTGGTAAAACCTATATCTTCAATGGTGTAACTCACGAAAAAGGTATGACTTGTGCTCAAGCAGATAGAGTATTAGATAACATATTTAATGCAAAAACTAATATGGAAATGATTAGTTTAATTGTAAAAGTAGCAAGACAAATAGGTTTTCACGAAATAACATTGCCGAGGAAAATAAGATGGGGAATGTAAAAGAGGGAAAATACAAAGTAATTCAAAACTACAATAGTGTAGAAGGTGCTCTCTATGAAAACGAAATAGTCCAGGTTTACGACAACAATACCAAACCTGGACATTTAAGAGCAAAAGATTCTATGGGTCGAGTGTGGTTTATACCAAAAAATTATTTAAAAAAAATATGATGTTTTCTTAGATTTCATTATATTTATTACTGAAAGAATTAATATCGCTCAAGTGAGGATATTAATGTTAGACTACAATAGTTAACATAAATAGGAGAAAAACAATGACTAAAGTAATATACAATACTCAGTTCCCTGCAATCGATAGGGACGAATTTCTAACCCCCTTTGACAGAATGTTTGACCAAATAGTTGAGACAGCATTTCCAGATGTTGCCAAAACCGTTGGTGTTAAGCCTTTTCAAGGGACAGCATATCCAAAAGTAAATGTTTATGAATATGAAGACAAAGTTGGACTAATCGCAGAAATTCCTGGTTTAGATAAAAAAGACTTACAGATTGAAGTTGAAGATGGAAAACTTACAATCTCAGGTGATAAACACGGAATGTTTGATGATAAAGGTGCAAAAGTTCTTCGTAGAGAATTAAAACATTCATCTTTCAAAAGACAATTTGAATTAGGTGAATTACTTGACGGAGATAAAATTAAAGCAAACTTTAAGGACGGATTACTATCTATTGATATTCCAAAAGTAGAACCTGAGAAACCAAAGAAAAAAGTAGTAAAGATTGGTTAAACTTAGGTTAGTTTCAGTTGGTGATGATAGGTATCAAGTTCTTGCAGAGATTCCGATTACTTCTACTATAAACATAGAAGCTCTGAAAAAAAGTTATAACGCCGATACAATACTTCAGAACAATGATACCTATTATCCCTGTAGAAAATTAATTGACGCCGAAATAGAGGTTACACAGGATTCAAGGGAATAGGGGTGGGCTTTTTCATTTTTTAATACTTATTAGTATGACAGATATTAGTAAAAAATTTAAAATGATTATTGAAAACGAGGATTTGATTAAATCAAATCCCGAAGTAATGTTAAGACTAAAGTATTTAGTTGATAATAAAAAATCATTCAAAAATATTAAAAAAGAAGAAATAGAAGCTCTTTACATTTATCTAAACAGACACAACATAGCAAATTCATAATATGGAAAACTCAAAATATTTTATTTATTGGATTGGATTATCCGCACTTTTAATAGCAGGAAGTGCAGCTGCATTTTCGGTTTACGGATTAGCAAAACTTTTTAGTGGTGCATTCTTATCAGTCGTGGTAATGGCAGGGTCATTAGAATTAGGTAAGTTAGTTACAGCATCATTTTTATATCGTTATTGGAATATGATTAATTGGTTTCAAAAACTTTATATGACAATAGCAACTATCGTATTGGTATTCATTACATCAGCAGGTATATTCGGTTATCTAAGTAATGCTTATCAAGGAGCAACATTAGAGTTTGAAAAACAATCTACTGAACTATTAACAATTGAAGAACGAATAGAACAATTAGATGAAGACAAAGATTTTTTAAAAGAAGAATTAGAAGTAGCAATATCTGAACTTCCGGATAATTACATCACAGCTAAAAGAAATCTAAGAGAAGAATACAATCCACAAATCACACAAATCAATCAAGAATTATTAGAATACAAAACAAGACGAGCAGACTTAGAAATAGAATTAGTATCAACAGGTGTTGATGTAGGGCCCGCGATATATTTAGCAAGAACTTTTGGAACTGATATTGATACGGTCGTAAAGTTTTTTATCTTTATCCTTATCTTTGTGTTTGACCCGTTAGCAGTTATGTTGGTAATTGCATACAACCAAGCGTTATTACAAAATAAACCAAAAGAAAAAACACAAGATGAACATTGGAAAGATATTTATTCACAACCAACATTTACAGATGAAGAAGATTTTTCAGTAGAAGAAGAAATAATGTTGGAAGAAGATAACGAACGAATGGATATCATTGGTCAAAACGGAAATGACGGATTACATTACGATTTAGAAGAAGATAAAAAAGAAGATGAAAAACCAAAAAAAGTTATTGGAAAAGGAGCAATAACACCACCAGGTAATTAATCTTTTCTATCTATAAGTAAAACCTTTTTCTTTCTACAATTTTTTTCTATTAAACTCTCAACACAAGCATACATTTTATAACCATTATCTTTACAATATTCTTTTAACATATCCCTATATTTAGCTCTTATTTTTATGTCTACAAACTTGTCCATATTAATAAGTAGTTTTTTTCATAAAAAATTCATAAAAAATTCATAAAATAAATACACTTTTTTATTTTCAAGATATTTATGGATATATGGCAATCAAGAAAAAATATCTACAACCACAAGACCTTACCAGTATAGAAACCTTTGAAATTGACAATAGACCGGAGTCGGTTTACTTTAATGTTATAGATTTGGAAGAAACTATACCTGGTGGTAAAACTACATTTCAAATATTAGGTTCTAAATATTTGACTCCCGAAGTTGAATTAAAAATAGAACTAATAGATAGAAATGGTAATCCTATTTATATTGAACCAATTAAATATTTAGGTGATACACCTTCAAGACACATTTCAGTAGAAGTTTACAAAGATACACCAAGTGGTTTAGCAACACTTACAATACTTGGTTCAGCAGAAAGATTAGCAGACGGAACTGAAATTCCTGAAGAATGGAGAGGTCTATACAATGTTAAATGGGAACGAAATGTTTTTATTGACCCAACATTAAAAAACACACAACCAATTTTATTTAGAGGACAAGCAATAGAATTTAGAGATGGAGATAAATATCCATTACCTTCTATTGATGTCGGAGAACAAGTTAGAGGTATTGTTGTAGCTAGTGGTTCAGGTGCATCAGAAACAGGTTTTGTAACACAATCTTTATTTACTGGTGGAAACTACAAAGCAAATGCAAGTCAATTTGATTCACCAACAGACATTGATGATGCTCAATTTGAAACAGCATATGGAGTTCAATTCCCAAGTCCATCAGCTCCTTACATACCTTCACCAACAACTTACGCAGTTCAAACAGATAATTTAACAGACGGAGTTGGAACAGATTTAGGGTTAGAAGATGACATTGTAAGTGATGATGATTTGTATGATGACTTACACGGAACAAGACCACCTATAAACACACCAATTCCGCCAATAGATGATGATATACCACCGGTAGACCCAGATGAAGAAGTTCGTCCAGTATCGGTAGAACCTGATTTTGCTGGACTTGGAACATTGATAAAAAAATCATCAGGTGCAGATTTTAGAAGTGAGTTAGCTGGTGGAACATTTAGAGCAGTTCCAAGTGTAAATTATGATTTAGTTAAAGATGTAAAAGGTAAAGGATTTACAAGTTCATCATTTACAGCTTCGGTTGTAGCAGTCCATAGTCCTGAGTTAATAGAATTGGACAGACCATTTACAATAGCAAACCAAGAAAAATTTCCTGGTAAAAACTTTAAAGTTCCACATAGTGCAACTTCTTTTGAAATAGATTTTAGACCAGCAGGTCAAACACAAAATAGTGGTTCTGGTGAAAGCACCACAATATTCAGGTCATTTGCAGAAATTACCGTAAAAAATATGAGAACATTTTCTGGTGATGTTCATAGAATTAAAACTTTTGTAAAAGGTTATGGAGATGCAGCTTCAGGATTTCAATTAGTAGCAGATAGAATTGTAGAAGCTTCAGATGTATTGACAGATAGACTTTCACCAACATTAAGAAATAAAATTGGTGTATTTGAAAGTCAGACAAGAGTTCATAGAAATTGGACATTAAGACAACATAGTTATGGAAACACTTTAGGAGCTCCATACGCAGTAGGAGATAACGATAGTGGAGTTCAATCAACTGGTAGTTTTCAATTTGGAGACACTAGAACACCTTCAATGATGAACGGAGTTCATATATCAGGTAGTAATTGGCAACACTCTCACGCTTTAATATTTGAAACAAATTTATCTGATTTAAGAATAAGACCTAATGTTCAATATGAACTACGATTAAGACCAATATTAAAAGTTGGAACAAAAGAAACTTCAACCGGTAGTAGTCGTGTAAATAAAGCAAGAGTTAGATTTTTTATTAGTGGTAGTAATATAAATCAAAATTTAAAAGATTTTGAAATACCACAAGTTTCAACACACCCACACGCGGTGGGAAATATGCATTTATTGGGAGACCCAATTAGAAATGATAATGGAGTTATTGCTTTAGAATCAGAAGATGATGTTGATAAAGATACTTTATTGGATTATGGAGTTGTTAGAATACCATTTACACCAGATTTTAAAAATGATGTGGTGGTAAACAACGATACTAAACTTCAAATAGCAGTTGAAGCTGGTGAACTCTTTTTAGGTAGAGTAGAAGTAATACCAGCCACAGATACCAACTTTAATCCAGATGAGTTTACATTTGTAGCTCCAATGCCTAAACTAGCCACAAGACCAGATTTCTTTGATATAGCAATACAATTTTTTGATAGAAATTCTAACAAAGCAAAATTTGTTCCAATTAAACAAGCAGTAAAATTTGAAGGTAGTAATGAAGTAATTCAAGGTGGTGATAATTTATTAACTGGTTCTATGTTTATAGGAAATACAATAGGACAAGGTGTAGAGATTGGTGGTGTAAATTCAGCATTTATTCGTTCAGTAAATTATCACGGATTTACATCAGCCTCAATGCAAGCAAACGGAACTGGTTCTGGGTTTATGATATTTTCCGGTTCAGTATTTCCAAACTTATCCGGTTCAGATAATTATCGTGGTGTTGGTATAGAACTTCACGACGGTAGTGGTTCATTTTTACAATACAGAACAGAAACAGGAGATGCTTCCGGTTCAGTATTTAAGGTTCAAACCAAAGACTTTATGTTTGGACAATCTGGTTCAGGTGGAGCGTTTATAAGTGGTTCAGATGGTAATTTAGAAATTAGTTCTTCTAATTTACATATATCTGGTGGAAACATATCTGCATCACAAATACACATTGACGGAGGTGTAATAACAGGTTCATTGGTAATTGGTGATAGTGTTACGGTAGATGCCGCGACAGCTAATCAAATTAGAGTTCCAACCGGTGGCCCACCATTTAAAGCAGAAATATTATCTGACGGATACGCAAGATTTTCAACCGGTTCTATAGCAAGTTTTAACATTGATAGTAATGCTTTTTTTACGACTGGTTCTAACTCATTTTACATATCTGGTTCAGCCGCTGGAGCACCGACACAAGCTGGAAGACAAAATCAATTTATATCAGCTTCTAAATTCCAAGTTAGTGCATTAGGAGATTTAACAGCATCAAATGTATTGATTGATGGTGGAACAATTACAAGTGATGTTACGGTACAAGGAACTTTCTCAGCTAATTCCATATTAACACCAGCCGGTGCAACAACACAAAACGCATCTGCAAGTATAACAGCAGACGGAGCCGCAAGATTTACATCTGCTTCTATTGCAGGATTTCGTATAAGTGAAACATCAATATCAAGTTCTAATGGTGCATTAGTATTGAGAGATAGTGGACAAATTACAGGTTCAAATGTTGATTTTAGTGGTGGAAAAATAGCAGGTTGGAACATATCAACTTCTTCTATCAGTAGTAATAATTTAATTATATCTTCATCTGGTGCTATTCAATCAGCTAATTACATTCCAAATTTTAGAGGTTTTAATTTATCAACATTTGGAAATGGATTTTTAGAAGTAGAAGAAGCAAAAATTAGAGGAACTTTAAAAACAGCAGTTTTTGAAAAAGAAACCGTAAATGCAGTTGGTGGACAATTGTGGGTAGCAAATTCAACTACAATTAGTGGTTCTAGTGAAGCTGGTATAGGAAAAACAATAACATCAATGTCGGTTGAAAATGTTAGTGGTTTCGCAGATGGAGAAATAGCACTTATTAAAAAAGTAACACAAACAGGATTTTCATCAGAATACATTAGAATTAATAGTTCATCAAGAACTTTCCCAGAAGACGATAAAAATTTAAGTGGATTTATATTTGTATCTCGTTCAATTGATAATTCAGTTTCACCAATAGATACAGACACTTATCACGGATTAGGAGCGTTATCATCATCAATAAGTGAACTACCAGGAACAGGTTCTTCTTATACAGACGGACAAGTAATTGTTTCAACCGGTAGAACAGGTAGTGGATACATTAGATTAAACGCAAATCCAAATGATACTTTTACACCTTATATGGATATTGTTGAAAGAACAGGTAGTTCAGTATTTGATACTGAATTAAAAGTTCGTATTGGAGATTTGTCTGGATTGGGTGGAAAAATAAATGGAGCAAGTGTAGGTGGATTTGGATTAGCAACTGATAATGTATTTTTAACAGGTTCTTTCTTTGTTGGTGGTATCAACGAACACATTTCTTTCCAAACTGGTTCATTTGAAGCAAAATTAAATAAATTAAATTTAGACACACCTGGTTTAAAACTACAAGGTGAGGGAAGTGGTAGTTCTAATAAAATTTTATTAGGATTGGCAACAGCCTTAGGAAGTGGTGATGGTATTTTTATGGACGGAGGTGGAGATTTTAGAGCTGGTGGAGCATCATCAAATTTTGTTAAGTTTGATGCATCAGAAGGTGTTTTGACCGTAAGTGGTAGAATAAATATCGTAGGTGGTGGTGGAGTAGCCGATACACTAGCAGAAGTTTCACATAGTTATGGTATTGGTAGTGGTTCATTATCAGGTTCTATTGGAGCAAAAATAAATCCTTATGAAACTCAAGTTGATTTGAGTTCAACTGGTATGTCTTTAAAAAATACATTTGGTGGAGTTATATCAACATTTGGAACAACAGCAAAATTCTTTGGAAGTGCTAGTTTAACAGACTCTTATGGTGAAGTAGAAAAAGACGGATTACTAATTGTTAGTGGTGGTGTTACTTCATCATTCTTTGGAACAGATGTTATAGTTGGTCGTTCAGCAAACGATAGAACAGCATTAAGAATAACTGATGCTGGAGCACTAACAATTGGAACAGCAAACACTACAAACTTTTCAGTAGCTGCAAATGGTGATGTAACAATGACAGGAACTATGAATATTACTTCTGGTGATATCATAGATAAACTAGATTCTAAACCAAGTATAAGTGGAAGTGAAGCATCTGCGACATTTGCTGCAACCGGTTCTCAAGCATTTAATTCTGCATCATTAGCAGGATTTAGACGGAACAACTTTAGCAGATTACGGAATTGTAACTGAATTATTTAAAAATGGTGCAACTGACGATAAAGCAATATTGGGTGGTGATGGATTAGCTGTTGTTAAAGGTGGAGTGACTGCAAGTATCTTTGGTGAAGTATTAGAATTAAGAAGTTCAGTCATAGGTTCACAAACAACAGCAAGTTTAGATTCTAATGGATTAAGAATAATGAAAAGTGGAGTAACACAATCTAGGTTTGGAGCGGATGCAATCATTGGTAAAGATGCAACAGATAAAACTGCTTTAAGAATAACTAACGCCGGAGCATTGTCTATTGGAACATCAGACACCACAAACTTTTCAGTAGATGCAAGCGGTGATGTAAGAGTTGCTGGTGATATTACAATTGGAAGTGGAGCTCTAAAAGGTATATCAACAGCATCGTTAGCCGCTTCTACAGCCTCATTAATAGCATCTGATAACCAATTATTTACATCAGCATCACAAGCTAAAGAATCCGCTTCATTTGCCGCAAGTGGTTCACAAATTAAAGCATTAGAAGCCGCTTCTAATACACAAACTTCAGCAAGTAATGATGCCACTACAAAAGCAGATTTCGCTGCAACCGGTTCTCAAGTATTTAATTCCGCATCATTAGCAGGATTTAAATTACCATTACAAACACAAGTTGTTTTAGATAGTGATGGTATGTCTTTACGAAAAGATGATGGAACGGTTTTAGCAGATTATGGAACATCAGTAGAATTAAGAGCAAACGGAAGCACCGCTAATAAAACTATTTTAAGTGCGACTGGTTTAGCTGTAACACAAAGTAATACTGGTGTTGCTAATTTCAGTTCACTAACCACAATCGGTGAATTAGCTGGACAGCATGTAGAAATTACATCATCAGGTGTAACATTAAAATCTGGTTCAACTGCTGTTGGAACATTTGGACAAGACATTACTGTAAACAACGAAACCGCAAGAGGATTTTTTAATGTCCAATCAGCATCAGTAAATGTCGGTAGATTTGCATCAGCATCATTTAGTCCAATTAGTATTGAAGGTATAAGTGCTTCTAATGCAATATTCGATAGAGTTTTCACAACCAATGTAAACACATCTAATGTTCAATCAACTGGTTCTATATCGTTATTTACAAGTAGAAGTTTTACCACATCAAACGCCACATCATCAGTTCCATTTGTGGTGCATGATGAAGTTAGTTCAACAGATGCATTAATGGAGCCAAGTTTCCAATTCTCAACATTGTATACGGCTAAAGGTGCTGACGCAATAGGATTTCCTGGTGTAGCTTCCGGTTCCGGAACAGGTATATTTGATATTAGCACAACACTAACTTCTGACGCTCAAGGAACAAACCCGTATAAAGGTGGATTACAAGGTGCATCATCTCAACCATTTAATGTATTAG
>LUMH01000250.1_pt1 | contig 24354 bp, 21 predicted proteins | sample 730001 | NCBI WGS metagenome assembly LUMH01 (sample SAMN03860268, study PRJNA289734) | marine metagenome | biome: seawater column; feature: ocean; material: water; isolation source: Red Sea water column Station 34 - depth 25m | place: Saudi Arabia: Red Sea | collected 2011-10-15 | depth 25 m
GAGTTGAGGGAAGACCAATCGCTCTCCCTGAGGCCTCAGGAAGGGGCAGGGTCTGTTGGCGGGAAGTGAGGGTTTTGCAATTTTCCAAAAGAGGGGCCTGCATGACGCAGCTTTTTCCCATTTGGGTGTTGACGTGGAGCAGCATGTGCTCTCCCGTTGCCAGCAGGTTTTCCGACTCTTCATCAAAAAGCTCGTGCCAGAGATGGATTCTTTTTTCATCACTTCCGAGCACCCGGGTTTTGACGAAAAAATTCGAACCGGGTTTTCCTTCATCCAGATGACGGATGTGGGTCTCTACCGTAAAGACCGAATGTCCCGAATTCAGGTAGTTCTGATCAAGTCCGAGGTAACCGAGTAAGGCATCGGTAGCATCTCCGAAAACCTGAAGATATCGGCTTTCGGTCATATGTCCGTTGTAGTCGATCCAGGAAGGACGAATCCATCCCCGATGCAGGATCAGAGGCTGGGATGGGTCTTCTTCGGTTTGAGCAGCCTTTTGATGAAAACGTTCAAAAAGCATTTCTTCCTGGTTGCGGAAGACCGTTCCTGCTCCCCAGTCCACTCCTTTCAGTCCCTGGAGGATCGATACCAGTCCGTCGTCCCGGATCTGTTCGAGTTCACGGATGGAATGGTTTCCTGCCTGGGCATCGGATTGGGATGCCAGTTTATCAAGGAATTCATCGGTTAATTCCGGAACCTCCATCAGTTTGGTCCAGGGCCATTTCAGTGCTGGTCCGAATTGTGCCATGAAGTGACGCATGCCTTCTTCTCCCCCGGCAATCCGGTAGATCAGGAATGACCCCATCAAGGCGAACCGCAACCCGGGGCCGAACCGTATAGCGTCATCCATGTCTTCAACCGTGGCCACATCATCATGAACCAGCCAGAGAGACTCCCTCCAGACGGCTTCCAACAGGCGGTCCGAAAGAAATCCGTCGATTTCCTTTTTGAGCTTCAAGGGCCGCATCCCTAGGGATTCCAGGAAATGTGAAGTTTTTCCGATCACTTCCGGATCGGTCAGGTGTCCTCCACAGAGTTCGACCAGTGGCAGCAGGTAGACCGGATTGAAAGGGTGGGTTACCAGAAGCCGTTCCGGATGCTTCATTTCAGACTGCATCTCACTTGGGCGGATTCCTGAAGTTGAGGATCCGATCGGAACATCCGTTGCGGCACCGGTTTCGATTTCGTTCAGGATTTTCCGTTTGAGATCCAGGTTTTCCGGGATGCACTCTTCTATAAAAACTGCACCATCCACGGCTTCCTGGATCGTTCCGCAAAAGCTGAGGCTTCCCTTTTTGGGCAATGGAGCAGAAGTCAGGCGGTCCCATGCTCTTTCGGCGTTGGCAATCATCTCTCTAAGCCTGCGTCCTGCTTCCGGATTGGGATCGTGAATCTTGACATCGATGCCGTTCAGCAGGAATCGTGCGGTCCAACCGCCGCCGATGACGCCTGCGCCAATGACGGCGACCGGTCCTGGTTTGATCGAATTCATGGGATGGGTTGGATCAGTTCAACTGGAGTTTCTCACGCACCTCATCGGGCCCGAGGATTTTGCAGTTCATGGCATCCAGGATGGTCACCGCACGCTCTACCAGTTGCTCATTGGTAGCAAGCACTCCCCGGGAGAGGTAGATGTTGTCCTCCAATCCGACGCGGACGTTTCCACCTGCAAGAGGAGCCATCGCGACATAGGGAAGTTGCATCCTGCCGATGGAAAAGGCGGAAAAGAATGAGTTCCGGGGCAGGTTGTTGGCAAAAGCCAGCAGGGTTTGCGGATCATCCGGAGCACCATAGGGGATTCCCATGCAAAGCTGGAAAAGTGCGGGTTCATCGACCAGACCTTCCTTGATCAACTGGTTTGCAAAGACAAGATGTCCTGTGTCAAAAACTTCCAGTTCAGGTCTGACTCCCAGATCCCGGATCCGGGCTGCCATATCCCTCAGCATCGAGGTGGTGTTTGCCATGATGTAATCGCCTTCGGCAAAGTTCATTGTTCCACAGTCGAGGCTGCAGATTTCCGGACGGATCAGTTCCACATGGCGCAGCCTTTCTTCGGCACTGGCCATGTCGGTCTGTTCCTCCACAAGAGGAAGAGGCTTCTCCGGAGACCCCAGCACCAGGTCTCCCCCCATTCCTGCGGTGAGGTTGATGACGACATTCACCCCGGAATCGCGGACACGGTCCACGACCTGTCGGTAAAGTTCGGGATCTCTGGCAGGCGCACCGCTTTGCGGGTCCCTGACATGAATATGAATGACCGCTGCACCTGCCTTGGCGGCAGCAATGCCGCTTTCCGCAATCTGTTCCGGGGTGACCGGAACCTTATCGCTCTTGCCGGTTGTGTCGCCTGCCCCGGTCAGGGCGCAGGTGATGAAAACTTCATGGTTCATATGCGTTCCAAATGGGTGGGTTACTGTTTCGGTTCGGTTGCTGTTGATTCTTTTTCTTCCGGATTTTCAATGGTTTCTTCCATCAGCCAGTCCCGGAAAAGGCCTACCAGCGGTTTATCCAGGGCTTCTCGGGGAAAAACCAAATAATAGCCTTCGCGGCTCAGGAAGGATTCTTCAAAAAGCCGAGTCAGTCTTCCGCTTTCCAGGTGCTCCTGAACCATCTCCAGGCCGCAAAGCGCGACCCCCTTCCCGTCGATGGCCGCATGGATCAGCAGGTTCGTGTCCTCAAAAATGGAACCCCTTTTGAACCGGACCTCATGTGCACCGGCATGGCTGAGCCAGGCTTTCCATTTTTCATAACTGAATTCGTGCAGAAGCCGGTAATGGGCCAAGTCCGAAGGTTCTTTCAGGGGTTGTTCCGAATCAAGTAACTCCGGGCTGCAGAATGGAGTGTATTCCAAAGTAAGCAGTCTCTGGCTCTCCAAACCCTCCCAGTTCCCGCTTCCCCAATAAACCCCAAGGTCTGTTTTTCCATAAACAAAATCCGGTTCCTGGCTCGAAATCTGGAGATGCAGGTTGATGTCGGGATGTCTTTTGTAGAAGGTGCCGATGCGGAAGGACAGCCAGTTTGAAGCGAACTGCGGGGTCAAGCTGACGGTCAGGGTTTGTTCGGCATCCTGTTCGCGGATCACCTCGACCGCATCCTGGATGCTGCTGAATGCCGAGATTACCGACGGAAGGAGCATTTGTGCTTCTTCTGTCATCAAGACCCTGCGTTTGACCCGGCTGAACAACTTCACTCCCAAATGGTCTTCCAGCGACTTGATTTGATGACTGACTGCTGCTTGAGTGACATAAAGTTCTTTGGCCGCCTGGGTAAAACTCAGATGCCTTGCCACTGCCTCGAAAACTCGTAGTGTATTCAGTGGTGGGAGTGATGCAGAATCGATCATAAAATCTTATGAATCTTATTAAAAAAATTAATCTTTATTGAGACTCTTCCAAATTTTTTAATTCGATTCAATTCAAATAACAAGAGTCTTTTAATTTGCATTCATCCCGATTATTTTCGAATTGGCATAAGTTCATCAATCATTAATAAATTTAATTTAAGAAATTCGTTTGTTTTATGTAATTGAAATGAGGACATGGAATGTTTTCAATCGTGGGTGAATTGCAACCACCTTTCATCAGAATTGGCCGAATCGCTTAAAACAAAGTCGATGGAGTTGGGGCTTCATGCCTGTAATCTTCCTGTCGAAGTCGGTGGAGGCGGACTGGATGCAGTTTCCGTGATGCTGGTTGAAAAAGAATTGGGACGGACGTCCCTGGCGATGGCTGAATGTGCCCACCGTCCACTGAACATCCTCGCTGCCTGTGTGAATGAACAGGTGGAATCCTTTCTCAAACCGACCCTGGCCGGAAAGAAGCGTGATTGCATCGCGATGACGGAACCGGGAGCGGGTTCGGATCTCCGCAGCATGCGTTGTAAAGCGGAAATGAAAGATGGTGAATGGATCATTACCGGTGAGAAGCATTTCATTTCTCAGGCATCGGTTTCCGATTATTGTGTGCTCTTTGCTGCTTCCGTTTGGTCAACGAGTGGCTTGGGCCGACGCGTCTGACGGTAGCGGCAACCTGTGTCGCCAGGGCGGAACGCGCGTTTGATATTGCTCTAAAGTATGCTTCGGAAAGGGAGCAGTTCGGTCAGAAGATCGGCAAATTTCAGGGAGTTTCCTTTCCCCTGGCAGACATGGCCACTGAGATCAAAATGGCCAATCTGATGCTGTTGGAATCAGCATGGAAGATCGATCAGGGTTCCGTTACCGCGGAAGACTGCGCGATGGTCAAATTATATTGTTCGGAAATGCTCTCGAGGATTGCTGACCAGGCCCTGCAAACGGTTGGCGGTATGGGGTTGATGGAGGAACTTCCCCTTGAACGAATCTGGAGGGATGCCCGAATCGAACGGATCTGGGATGGAACTTCCGAGATCCAGCGTCATATCATATCCCGCGGTTTGCTCAGGCCTCTGGGAGCATGAATCTTCACCGGCTTTTTTCTCCAAAAAACATCGTCGTCTATGGAGGCCAATGGTCGGACTATGTGGTCGACCAATGTCAAAAATTGGGATTTCCCGGGAATCTCTGGAGGATTCATCCAAGCCGGGAAGATTGTTTCCGGGATCTATCGGAACTTCCGGGAGTTCCAGATTCGGCCTTTCTCGGAGTCAACCGGGAACTGACTCTATCTGCCTTGAAGGATCTATGTCTTCATGGGCTTGGCGGAGCGGTACTCTTTGCTTCGGGATTTGGTGAAGTCGAGGATGGAACACCTTTCCAGGAAGAACTCGATACCATTACGGGTGATTTACCGTTCATCGGGCCGAACTGTTACGGATTCATCAACTTTTTCGACCGGGTTGCACTCTGGCCCGATCAGGTGGTGGGACACCCGAAAGACCGTGGAGTGGCGATCATCAGTCAAAGTGGAACGATCTCCATCACCTTGATGGCCCAGCAGCGTTCATTACCGGTAGGTTATGTGATTTCCGTGGGAAACCAGCAACGTCTTGCTGCAGAAGATCTGATCAAATTTTGCGCCGAGGATGAACGGGTCAGTGCCATCGGGCTTTACCTCGAAGGAATCAGAAATGTTTCAAAGTTTATGGAGGCTGTCGAGCAGGCCCGAGTGCGCCAAAAACCGATTGCATTGATCAAGGTTGGTAAGAGCGAAAAAGGAAAAGAAATCGCCATGACCCATACCGGGGCGCTGACCGGATCGGAAGCATTGCATGATGCATTGTTCGACCGTTTGGGAGTCGCACGCTGCGAGGATTTGAGCACCCTGGTTGAAACCCTGAAGTTGCTTCATGTCTGTGGACCTCTTCCTCATCGGAAGATTTTCTTGATGGGTGCATCCGGAGGAGATATCGCGATGACGGCAGATCTTTCAAAAGGGCTTGATCTCGAACTTCCTCCTCCCAGCGATGAAATTAAAAAGAAAATACAACCAAACGTGGGAGAGCGGGTGGTGATCGACAATCCGTTGGATTTTCAAACTGCAACCTGGTTTGAACTTCCGCGGATGCGGAAGATGTTTGAGTCCGTGTTGGAGTCCGGTTATTCGATGAACTCTTTGATGCTTGACCCTCCGGACGAAAACGAATCGGATACGAAAACCTTCGATGATGTGATCGAATTGTTTCTGGAGGAAAGCCGTTTAACACAATCCAATGCAGGGATCCTTTCCTCGCTTCCGGAAAGTTTCTCAAAAAGAATCCGGGAACAAGCAATGCAGGCGGGAGTCGTTCCCCAGCAGGGACTTCCGGAAGCACTAAGATCCCTCCACCATGCTTCCCGAATCGGGAAAAACTGGAAACAGGATTTGAGGCCCAAACTTCTGTTAAGCAAAAGGGTTCCAGAAAGCTCAAGATTTCTGACTGAATTTGAAGCAAAATCCATGTTTCGAGAGGCTGGCTTGCCGGTTCCCCAAGGGAGGCTGGTCACCGCAGAAGAGGCCCCGGATGCAGCAGATTCAATCGGGTATCCTTTGGTAGTCAAGGCTTCATCAGTGGAAATGCTTCACAAATCCGAACATGGAGGAGTGTATCTTGGGCTGAGTTCACGGGAGGAGGTCTGCCAGGCCCTCAACCAGATGAAGGATCTGTCAGAGACTTTTCTGGTGGAGGAAATGGTGACGGATACCGTTACGGAAGTTCTGCTGGGCTTGCAAAATGATCCGCAGTTTGGCTTGTCTCTGACACTTGGAGCGGGGGGTATCTACACGGAACTGCTTGAGGATACATCGGTCCTGCTCTTTCCTGTTTCTGAAGACCTGATCAGGGAATCACTCGAACCGTTGAAGCTTTTTAAAATCATCCAGGGTTGGCGTGGCAAGCCGAAGGGGGATCTTGGGGCCTTGGTGAAAGCCGTCCTGGATTTTGCACGTTTTGCAGAACATCATCATCACAAACTGGTCCAGGCAGAAATCAATCCGCTTGCCATTCTTCCTGAAGGCAAAGGGGTGAAGATCTTGGACGCATTAATTGAAATTAAGGAGAACTGAATGCCGGAAGCCTTTGAATTAAAAGAACAGGGTCGTGTTCTGGAAGTCACACTTTGCCGAGGGAAAGCCAACACGATTACTGCGGAAGACAGTCGCGAACTGAACCGGATGTGGGAAAGCTTCCGTGACCATGAAGCCCAGCGTTTTGCCATCCTCACCGGGAAGGGTGAGAAATTTTTCTGTGCGGGTTGGGATCTCAAAAATGTAGCGGAAAGCGGTGAGGAATCCGATTCAGAATATGGCTCCGGAGGGTTTGGGGGACTGAACTATCCCCGAAATTTTTACAAACCGGTCATCTGTGCCGTTAATGGGATCGCCTGCGGTGGCGGTTTTGAAATGATGCTGGGTTGCGATATTATTGTTGCCGAGGAACATGCCACCTTTGCCCTTCCGGAAATCAATGTCGGTGTCCTGCCTGATTGCGGTGTGGTCAAACTCCGGCGCAGGATTCCCTACCATGTTGCTGTGGAACTGATGATGACCGGACGTTGGATGGATGCCTCCGAGGCCAAGCATTGGGGCCTTGTGAACCATGTTGTTCCAAAGGGAGAAGGCATGGCAAAAGCCCGGGAAATTGCTTCACAACTGGCTTCAGGTCCCCCATTGCTCTATCCAGCAATCAAGCAGGTTTTGAAGATGACCGAAAACGTTTCCGAAAACGAAGCATTCGCCGTGCATGATGCCTGTGCTGCCGTAGAGAAAGTGAATCGCTCTGAAGATCTTAAAGAAGGAGCCCTGGCCTTTTCAGAAAAACGTGAACCCGTTTGGAAAGGAAGATGATGGGCGAAATTGACAATCAAATGAAATCGGTGAGTTTTACCCGCATGGCAGACGGTACTGCCGAGGAATATGCCTTTTTGACTCCCTTATACGAAAAATGCCGCAATGGCGTGTCGGACCGACTGCTGGAACTTCTGAAAGCAATGAAGGGGGACAAACTTGGTTACCAGGTTGACCGTTATACCCACAGCCTCCAAAGCGCAACCCGGGCTGAATCGGACGGGGCCGATGAAGAAACCGTGGTCTGTGCCCTGCTCCATGACCTCGGGGATGTGATTGCTCCGGATAACCACAGTGAAGTGATTGCCTCAATCCTGAGACCCTACATTAGTGAAAAGAATCACTGGGTGTTGAAGCATCACGGATTGTTCCAGGGCTACTACTATTTTCACCACATCGGGGGAGACCGCAACGCCAGAGAACGTTATAAGGATCATCCCTTTTATCAGGATTGTGTCGATTTTTGTGAAAAATGGGATCAAACATCCTTCGATCCTGATTACCCCACCCAACCTCTGGAATACTTTGAACCGATGGTTCGCAAAGTATTAACGGCACCAAAGCATACCTGGGAATAGGTTGGTCTTAGGAAAAGCTTCACGAAATAACATTATCATAAGCCTTTTCAGGTATTTGTTGATTTCGGGACAACTTTCATCATGCCGTCAAGTTCCTAATGGAGTTGATGGCAAATCATCACTTCTCTTCGATAGTCGGTTCTAGGATCTGTATTTCTTCTCTGAATTTGTATTTGTTTCTATTGTCCTTCTGCCAATTGAGGCCCAACTTCAAGCTAGAGTTCCCTGCCTTGACATAATGTCTCTTCTTGATTATTTTTGTAAATTATTTACCACAATTGTATTTAACCTGTAAGAAATCAAACATTCATTTATTGAATTCCTGAGAATGAGTTCTGAATCGCAACCTGAATCACTCAGTCAGAGGCAGCAATCCATTGTTGACTGGGTCAGAAGACACGGTTACGCGACCATTGAGACAATGGCGGAAGAATTTTCTGTTTCAGCACAAACCATCCGAAGAGAAATCATAGAATTGAATCATCGAAGAATCCTGCAAAGACATCATGGTGGTGCCAGTTTGCCTGCGGGATTTGATAATTTGGATTATAGCTTTAGACAAATTAAGAATGCGGATGAAAAAAAACGTATTGGGAAACATCTCGCCAAAGAAATATCCAATGAATCTTCAATATTTATTGATATTGGAACAACAACTGAAGCAGTTTCAAAGGCCTTGATCACTCATAAAGGTTTAAAGGTAATAACGAACCATATGTCAGTTGCATCTGTTCTATGTGAAAATACTGATTTCGATATTATATTAACCGGTGGACTGGTGCGAAATCGAGACAGGGCATTGACAGGTGAAGATACGTCTGAATTTATAAAAAAATTTAAAGTAAATTATGCAATTTTAGGTATTGGTTCGATTACTTCAGAGGGCAATCTTTTAGATTATGATTACCGTGATTTTCATGTTTCCAAAACGGCGATTTCTATAGCAGAAAAAAAATTTATTGTTGCTGATCATACCAAATTTAATAGTAAGGCAATCATACAAACGGCACATTTTTCAGATATCGATGCGATCTTTACAGATATTGAACCTCAACAGGAATTAATGCGTGTGGCAGATGAACACAATGTTCAAATATACATATGTAATTAATCAAATTGATTAAATAATAGTTAATGAATTACATACAATTAAAAGACGTCTCAAAATATTGGGGGACAACTAAAGCAGTAGAAAATTTAAATATTGAAATTAAAAAAGGTGAGTTCGTGATTTTTTTGGGGCCTTCGGGTTGTGGTAAATCAACAACCTTAAGGTTGATCGCGGGTTTGGAGGAGGTTTCTTCAGGACAAATTGAAATTAACGGTAAGAATGTAAACAACACGGACCCAGCAAATAGAAATGTGTCAATGGTATTTCAGTCATACGCGTTATTTCCGCATTTGAACGTTGCTGAAAATATTATTTTTGGATTAAAAGTCAGAAAAGTAGAAAAAAATGAAAGAAATGCCAGATTAGTTAAAGTGGCTGAAATAGTAGGACTGGAAGATCTATTGAAGAGAAAGCCATCTGAATTATCAGGAGGTCAAAGGCAAAGAGTTGCATTGGCAAGGGCAATAATCAGTGATAATCCGATATGTTTGATGGATGAACCACTTTCCAACTTGGATGCAAAACTTAGACACCAAATGCGAGTCGAAATAAGAGAACTTCAAAAAAAATTAGGTATTACGATGATCTATGTGACCCATGATCAAACTGAAGCCATGAGTATGGCAGATAAAATTGTTTTGATGAATGAGGGACATATTGTGCAGCAGGGTAAGCCTAAGGAATTATTTGAAAACCCCAGTCATATGTTTACTGCAAAATTTCTTGGGAACCCTCCGATGAATATCATTGAAACCGAGCATGATGGAGAATCTCATTTCATTAATCATAACGGGGAAAAAATTGATTTCAGGCAGGATCACAAAAAAGATTTAGTATTTGGCCTGCGGCCGGAGGATATTCAAGTTTCTGATAAAGGGATTAAATGTCATGTGAATTTCTTGGATTATCAGGGATCTGAAACCATCATTAATACTACATTAGGCATTCATGAAATAAATATAAAAACTGATTCAAAAAAGACTGATGATCTGAGTCAAGAAATTTATATCAAATGGAATAAAAAGGATATTAAGGTATTTGAAAAATAAAGGTTATTACAGTCGGAAATGGTCCGGTTTAATAATCTTAAAAATATGTAGAGAGTGGACTCTACGTATGAATGGAACATCTCGTTCCAAATAATCTCAATAGGAGATCCGTTATGAATTTTAAGAAAATTTATAAGAATACTTTGGTTCTTATAAGTATATTCCTCGGATATTTTAGTTATGCTTTTGGCATTGAACTAAACATGTATTATCCGGTTGCAGTAGGTGGTCCCTTAACAAAAATTGTTGATGGGATGGTGGCAGAGTTTGAAAAACAAAATCCTGATGTAAAGGTGAATGCTATTTATGCAGGGAATTACAATGACGCTAGAATTAAAGCATTAGCGGCATTAAAAAGCGGGAAACCGGCACAACTGTCAGTCATGTTCTCAATCGATATTTATGAGTTGATTGAACAGGATGCGATTGTCCCGTTTGATGATTTAGTCAATACCTACGAAGAAAAAGCGTGGTTATATTCTTTTTACCCCACCCTGATGGAAAATGGTGTAACGGATGGAAAAGTCTGGGGGATCCCTTTCCAGAGGTCCACGATTGTAATGTACTACAACAAGGACATTTTTAGAAAATCTGGTTTGAATCCCGACCAACCGCCTCAAAATTGGAACGAGTTAGTGGATTATGGGAAACAGATTGTAAGTAAAAACAGTAACACTTGGGGAGTCCTGATTCCTTCTACTGGTTATCCTTATTGGATGTTTGGTGCCCTCACCATGCAAAATAACCAAGTCCTGATGAATGGGGATGGGAACGAGACCTATTTTAATCACCCGAGTGTTGTAGAAGCTTTACAATTCTGGAAAGACTTGGGTTCAAAACACAATGTTATGCCTTCCGGAACGATTGAATGGGGAACTTTAAGGAAAAATTTTCTTGAGGGAAAAACCGCAATCATGTGGCATTCGACAGGTAATTTAACGACGGTTAAAAAGAATGCAAAGTTTGATTTTGGTGTTGCAATGCTTCCAGAAAGTAAAAGAAGAGGAACACCAACGGGAGGGGGAAATTTCTACATCTTTAAGCAAAGTTCTGATGAAGAAAAGAAAGCTTCTATGCGTCTGATCAAATTCATGACCAGTCCGGAACAAGCTGCCCATTGGTCAATGGCTACAGGATATATGGGAGTAAGCCCCTCGTCTTATCAAACAGAAGCATTAAGGAACTATGTTAAGGATTTCCCTCCTGCTGTTGTTGCACGGGATCAGTTGAATTATGCCACTGCGGAACTCTCAACGTTCCAGACTGGACGTGTAAGGAAATTGCTGGATGATGCAATACAATCTGCTCTAACAGGAAATGAAAGTCCCAAACAGGCTTTAGAGAAAGCCCAGAAAAGTGCTGAAAGACTCTTGAGACGATATCAGTAATTCTGATTCATGCGGAGGTGTGTTGTTTAATACCTCCGCAAATTATCCATGAATACTAAAATTTCACACCATATCTATGGTTGGTTATTAGTCATGCCAGCCGTTATTTTAATGGGTACTTTTACTCATTTACCTTCTGTTACTACTTTGATTTCTAGTTTTTTCAGTAACGAGACAAAAAAAAGACCCAGCATTTTTATTGGTGCTGAAAACTATGAATACATGTTCGAAGATCCAGTATTTGTAGAAGCTGTGATGAATAATCTTTGGTACTCATTGGGGACGATAATTCCCTCAATTATTTTGGCAATCATTATGGCTTTATTTGTCAATAGTAAATTGCCTGGGAAAACTTTGGTGAGAATGGCTTATTTCACTCCAACAATTTTACCGATGATTGCGGTTTCTAATTTATGGCTCTTTTTTTACACTCCCGATATTGGGCTTTTGGACCAGATTGGAGCTTTATTCGGATTGGAAAGTCACAACTGGTTAGGAGACACGAATACTGTCTTAGCATGTATCATCGTCATTACAATCTGGAAAGAGGCAGGTTTTTTTATGATTTTTTATTTAGCAGCACTGCAGAACATTTCACCGGATTTGAAAGAGGCTGCTGCCTTGGAGGGTTCTTCGAAATTATATTTTTTTAGGAGGATTACTTTTCCACTTCTTATGCCAATAACTCTTTTTATCTTAATCAATGCGACATTGAATTCGTTTAAGCTGGTCGATCATTTATTTATTTTAACAAAAGGAGGGCCAAACAACGCAAGTAATTTGATATTATATTATATTTATGAAGTTGCTTTTTCATTTTTTGATTTTTCCTACGCTGCGACAATAACCATATTTTTACTTGTAATACTAGCCATTATCTCTCTTGCTCAATTTGTTTTCTTTGATAAAAGGATTCATTATAGATGAAGGATCAGATCAGAATATTTTCAATCGAAACGATTAGTTCCTGGTTTCTTGGTATCATTTGGATTTCTCCCTTACTTTATGCATTTTGGGCAGCATTTCATCCTCAAGAATATTCAACGAACTTTGATCTCACGGCTCCTATTGTTTTAGATAACTTCATTGAAGCATGGAGTTACGCTCCTTTTTCAAGATACTTTTTAAATACATTCCTCATTGTAACCTTTATTCTCCTTGTTCAGTTTGTCATCTGTACTCTTGCAGCGTATGCGTTTGCAAGGTTTGAATTTTTCGGAAACAAAATTTTGTTTTATCTCATACTCATTCAATTAATGGTGGTCCCAGAAGTTCTCATCGTCGAAAATTACAAAATCATGTCTCAACTTAATCTAGTTGATTCAATTATTGGAGTAGGCTTGCCTTATGTGGCAAGTGCTTTTGGAATATTTTTATTAAGGCAAACATTTAAATCAGTACCGAAGGAGTTGGAGGAAGCCGCCAGAGTAGAGGGGTGCAAAATATTTTCTATATTGATGCGTGTTTATGTTCCTCTTGCAAAACCGACATACCTTGCTTATGGATTGGTATCCGTAAGTTATCATTGGAATAATTTTCTGTGGCCTTTGGTCATTACCAATTCAGTTGAAACAAGACCTCTTACTGTTGGATTGGCCATTTTTGGTGCGCCTGAATCTGGCGTTAACTGGTCAATCATTTCAGCTGGGACACTCTTATCTGTTTCACCGTTTCTTCTAGGATTCATTCATTTTCAAAGACAATTCATACACTCGTTTATGTATGCGGGGATCAAATAATATGCGGTGAGTATCTCAAAAGATCTGAACCTAAGTTTTCCATCCAAGTTACAGCCTCTTTCACATCGAGGCACAATCTTCATTCATTCCTTAGAGAGGTGAGCATTTCAATAAAACGAGCATCAACTCCAATTTTTTGGAGTTACTCATATTCTGCCGACGCAGTGTTATGAATGAGTAAGGACAGAGATGGCTGAGAGGACTTGCTCTCGAAAAGAAGATTCTCCGGAAATCGATGGTCCGAATCAACTGATTCAAGAGACTGCTGAATCAGGTGATTTGATAAAACCTCAATTCGTGCTTTTAGGATTCTCGCCTAATTTATCATGATAAATTGTTGACGGGTTGAATTTATCATGATAAATTTGAATCTTTTCAATTTAAAGAAAGGAGAAATAATCGTGTTAAAATTATTCAAAACAATTGCTTCAACAGGACTAATCCTACTCGGATTGTCAACTGCAGCCATGGCTGCTACTCCGAAGGATGTCTTAGTGGTAGCTCAAATCGCAGAACCGAAATCAATGGATCCTGCTACGGTTACGGCAGTCAATGATTTCAGAATTTTGATGAATGTTTATGACGGACTGGTCCGTTACAAGGATGGCACCCTCGAGGTGGAACCATCTTTAGCGGAATCCTGGGACATCAGCGATGATGGCAAGGTATATACCTTCCAGTTAAGGAAGGGAGTGAAGTTTCATGATGGAACCGATTTCAATGCAGAAGCAGTGAAGTTCAATTTTGACCGAATGTTGGTCAAAGATCATCCTCAGGCAGGCACAGGGCCTTTCCCGCTTTCCTTCTTCTTTTCAGCCATCAAGGAAACGACAGTTAAGGGCTCGCATACCGTCAGTTTCCGCATGGACGATCCATATGCACCATTATTGTCAAACCTTGCTTATCCGACCGGTCTTATCATTTCTCCATCTGCTGTAAAAAAGCATGGAAAAGATGTTGGACGTAATCCGGCAGGAACAGGTGCATTTAAATTCAGAGAATGGAAAAGCAACCAGCACGTCATCATTGATCGTAATGATGCTTACTGGGGTGGAAGAGCACCACTGAAGTCGGTTGTATTTCGACCGATCACCGATGCAAACACCCGGGTTGCGGAAATGCTGTCAGGAGGTTTGGACCTGATGGTGGAAGTACCGCCAGACAGTGTTTCAAGATTTTCTTCAAACAGTTCCTACAATGTCCAGGAGCAGGCGGGACCCCACCTGTGGTTTTTAATTTTAAACCTCAAGGAAGGTCCATTCAAAAACAAACAGGTTCGAAAAGCGGTGAATCATGCGATCAACAAAAAATCGTTGGTTGAGAATGTTTTGAAAAACACAGCAACCGTTGCCACCGGACCTACCCCCGCAGCTTTTGCATGGGCGTATAATGAAAGCCTTGATCCCTATCCCTATAATCCAGATAAGGCCCGTCAGATGATTAAGGACGCTGGTTTTGCCGGCTCAACCCTGACGTTTTATGTAACGGAAGGTGGTTCTGGAATGTTGGATCCGGTTCCAATGGGAACTGCAATTCAGGCAGATCTGAAAAAGGTCGGACTGAATGTGAAGATTGAAACCTATGAATGGAATACGTTTCTCGGAAAGGTCAACCCGGGTCTTGAAGGAAAAGCCGATATGGCAGAAATGGCATGGATGACCAATGATCCGGATACTCTTCCTTTTCTGGCTTTAAGAACGGGTGCCTGGCCTGATAAGGGTGGATTCAATTCCGGGTATTATTCCAATCCAGAAGTCGATGTATTACTTGAAGAAGCGAGACGGAACACGAGTCAAACCGTTCGTGCCGCACTCTACAAGGAAATGCAGAGGATCGTTTACGATGATGCCCCCTGGGCCTTCATTGCCAATTGGAAGCAGAACGCTGTAACGGCCAAAAATGTAAATAATTTTGGTCTGCAACCCTCATTTTTCCTGCTTCTTCACAACGTAAGTAAAAATTAAGAACTTCTCCTGGGTGTCTTTGTCATTATCAGGGCTTAGGCACCTAGGAGCCTCCCATCTGGTTCCTGCAAAAAAGTTGTCATCTTCATTGAAAATCTTGATTTAAATGAAGAAAATCAGGGCACGGTCTTAATCCCTGGATGATTCAGGGAACTTAAGCTTCATGCCATGCTCCGCTACGTTTTAACCCGTTTAATCCTTCTAGTTCCAGTTCTTCTGGGGATCTCTCTGATCGTGTTCTTGATCATGGTCTTCATCCCGGGAGATCCGGCGATTGCGATCCTACAGGGTTACGCCACAGCAGAAAATGTGGCCAAACTGAGGGCTGAACTGGGATTAGACCGTCCCTTGGTGGAACAGTACTTCAACTGGCTGGGTAATCTTTTAAGTGGCGACTTTGGGAGGAGTTACAATTTAAACCGTCCGGTTTTGGATGAACTCTTAGATCGGATTGTTCCAACCCTGATCCTGGCAGGTTCAGCGATGCTGATCTGCGTCTTTCTGGGGCTCCTTTCTGGTTTGATGGCTGCGGTGAGACAGTACAGTTGGGTCGACCAGACATTAACCGTAATCTCGCTGATCGGGATCTCAGCGCCATCTTTTTGGTTAGCCCTGATGGCAGTTGCTCTGTTTTCTGTGCATCTGGGATGGCTGCCAGCGAGTGGGATGTTCACCCCATACGGAGATGAAAGTCTTGGTGATTTACTGATTCATTTACTGATGCCAGCCGTCACACTCGGTGTTGTTGCAACCAGCGTCATTGCACGTTTGACGCGGGCAGGAATGCTGGAACAACTCCGACAGGATTATGTGAGATCTGCCCGGGCTAGAGGGGAAAGGGAATTCAGCGTTGTGTTTCGTCATGCCTTTAGAAATGCCCTGGTGGGTTTGGTTCCAGTGTTAGGCTTACAGACCGGACTGGTTTTGGGTGGAGCCGTTTATGTTGAGACTGTTTTTCAGTGGCCGGGTATTGGACGGATGCTGGTCACAGCCATTTCTACAAGAGATATTCTGCTGGTTCAGGGAGGGGTGATGCTGGTGGCCTCCTTTTACGTGATCGTAAACATGATTTCCGATCTGCTCCAACATGCACTCGATCCAAGGATTAAGGCTTGAGATGAGTGCATCCGTTGCTTCAAGAAAAGAATTCTGGTTCCGTCTCAACCAAAATAAGCTCACTCCGGTTGGAGCATTTTTGATTGTATTGATTCTTGTGGTCTGTCTGATAACCCCATTGCTCCCTCTGATCGATCCCGATGAGACGGACCTTGCTGTCCGACTGGAAACTCCTTTCAATGCCAGGCATTGGTTGGGAACAGATGAACTCGGGAGGGATCTCTTATCGAGGCTTCTTTGGGGGACCCGGGTTAGTTTGGCGGTGGGATTTGCAGCAACTTTTGCTGCGGCTTTAATAGGCAGTACCATCGGTTTGGTGAGTGGTTATTTCGGGGGAAGAATAGACAGCCTGCTGATGCGTCTGATTGATACCATTTGGGCTTTCCCGTATCTACTGCTTGCACTTGCCATCGTCGCCGCCTTTGGTCCCGGATTGTTGAATGCTCTCATGGCGATTGCGATTGTCAACATTCCATTTTTTGCCCGGACCGTTCGGGGAACCACCATCACCTTAACCAATCGGGAGTTCGTCATGGCGGCCAGGACTTCAGGCGCTGGGCATCTTGATATCCTTTTCAGGGAACTGCTTCCCAATGTCCTCCCTGTGATCGTTGTGACGATTTCAACCACCGCAGGTTGGATGATTTTGGAAACGGCAGGTCTCAGTTTCCTGGGTTTGGGAGCCCAACCTCCCACGGCGGATCTGGGTTCGATGCTCGGTGAAGGAAGAAAAGTCCTTTTTACTGCACCTCATGTTTCAACGATCCCCGGAGTTTTGATCCTGATCCTGGTGATTTCCCTCAATCTTTTTGGGGATGGCATCAGGGATATTTTGGATCCCAGACTTCGTGGGGGGGCGATCCGAAGTCCGAAGGCCTTCACGGAGGTGGAGCATGTCGAACCAGTCAATCAATCAGCAGATTCAGAGGGTTCAAGGCTTCAAATCAAGAATCTTGAAGTCAATCTCCAAAGCCAGCAGGAAAATCATCCTTTGGTTCGAAAGGTTGATCTGCTCAAACCCGGAGAATGCCTGGGTTTGGTAGGTGAGTCAGGTTCCGGGAAATCCATCACCTCCCTTTCTATATGTCTGCTTGCACCATCCCCCCCAATGGCGATCAGCAATGGAAGTGTTCAACTTGATGGAGCAGAGGTTTTCGAATTTAACCTAAACAAACTCCAGGATATCAGGGGCAATAGAATTGCCTATGTGTTTCAAGATCCTCAAACAACATTCAACCCGGTGCTTTCAATCGGAACCCAAATCGGACTTTCTCTCAAGAGACATCAAGATCTTACGGAAAAACAGATTCGGGATGAGTCCATGAATTTACTGAATCAAGTCCAGTTACCCACACAATCGAGAATCTTAGAATCCTTTCCACATGAGTTATCCGGAGGAATGCTTCAGAGGGTTTCTATCGCAATTGCACTTGCGAACAAGCCGGATGTTCTGGTCGCGGATGAGCCTACAACGGCGTTGGATGTCACCATCCAGGCCGAGATTCTCAAACTTTTAGATCAGCTAAGAAAAGAGATGGGGTTGGCCTTGATTTTCATTACCCATGACCTTGGAGTCGTTTCCAAGTTGTCGGATCAGATTGCAGTGATGTATGCCGGACAAGTTGTCGAGACGGGTGAAACTGATCTTATCTTGAATCAGCCGAAACATCCCTATACAAAGGCTCCAACCTGGTCTTCTTCCGGAGGGTTGCAGTTTCTCACCGAGGTGTCCTGAATCGCTGGACCTTTGTTCAAAAAAAGAACCCAACCTTGTCCAGTACTCGGAAAGAAATTGTCGGTGCTTCCTTTTGGAGTCGGTTCATGCCTGAAGTGATTCTTTCTTTCCATGATGTGCATAAGGATTATTTGTCTCATTCTTCGGAGTGGTGGTCCAAAAGCCCTCTCATTAAGGCGGTACAGGGGTTTGACCTGGACGTTGAGGAAGGAGATTCCTGGGGAGTGGTTGGAGAATCAGGGTGTGGCAAATCAACACTTGCCAAAATGGTGATGGGACTGGAAAAACCCACCCAAGGAAAAATCCATTTTCAATCCAATGAACTTTTGAACCATCTCAGCGAAAACAGGACAAGCTTCTACCGAAGTGTGCAGATGGTCTATCAGCATCCGACTGCGTCTCTGAATCCCAGACAGACTGTAGGTCAGATTTTTCAGTATCAAATTCAAAGAATGGGAATCGATGATGATGAACATCATTCGAGAATTCGTGAAGTCCTTGAAAACGTTCACCTGAGTGAGGAAATTCTCGACAGGTATCCCCATGAATTTTCCGGAGGTCAGGCACAGAGGGTCTGTATTGCGAGGGCATTGCTTTCAAAACCAAAATTATTGGTCCTGGACGAACCCGTTTCTGCGCTGGATGTTTCTGTGCAGGCAGAAATTCTAAAACTTCTTGACAAAATGAGAAAAGAACTGGGATTGACCTATCTCTTTATCAGTCATGATCTGGCGGTGGTGGAGCAGATTTGTTCAAAAACGGTGGTCATGTACGCGGGTAAGATTGTGGAAAGCGGCCCTACAAAGAAAATATTCAAAAATCATAAACATCCTTACACGAAACTTTTATTGGAAAGTGTCCCTGTGATTGGGAAACCCATGGAGTCCGGAAATAAAGTTTCGGTCGAACCGATTCCTGAAGATGGCTGTCCATTTTATCCAAGATGTTCTCATGCAACCGAATCATGCTTGGAACTTCCATTCCCTTCCAACGACAAAATGGACCCTGCCCATCAGTGGCGATGTCATCATCCCGTTTAAATAAGATCATCAACCTAAACCAGCTTAAGCAGACGCCTAGTAATGAAGTTTAATGAATTAACTGTGAATTCAAGCAGACTTTGGGAAAGCCTGATGGAAATGGCAGAAATTGGGAAAGCTCCAGAAAATGGAGTCAGTCGTCCCGCACTCTCAAAAGAGGATGGAAAGGCCAGAGACCTTTTGACGGAATGGATCAAACCATTTGTAGATGAGATGATGGTGGACGAAGTTGGGAATATGTTCTTTATCAAGCAGGGGACAAAGTCGGATCTCCCGATTGTCCTCTCGGGCAGTCATCTTGACCCACAACTCCATGGTGGCCGGTTTGATGGAGTTTTGGGGGTGTTGGCTGTTCTGGAAGTGCTCAGAACGTTGCATGAAAATCAGATTCTGCTTGATCATGGTTTTGGTCTGGTCAACTGGAGTAATGAGGAGGAAGCACGCTTCTGTCCGGCAATGGGTTCTGCGGTTTTTAGTGGAAAATTAAGCTCCGAGCAGGTGTTGGATTGCAGGGCTTCAGATGGCAGTCATTATGGAACCTGTTTAAAACAGATTGGTTATGCTGGGAATCAACTCCCTTCTTCCCTGAAAGTGAAGGCCTACCTTGAACTTCATATCGAACAGGGGCCTGTACTTGAAAATGAAAGTCTGGATATTGGTGTGGTGACCGGGGCACAAGGACAAATGACCATGGATGTTACTCTCCAGGGAGTTGCAGGACATGCGGGGACCGTTCCGATGAGGCTGCGGGCGGATGCCTTGGCGTGTGCTTCAGAAATTATAAGTCAGTGTCGGTCGATTCTGCTAAAAAAGGAAGATGGAGTGATGACGGTTGGAACAATGGACGTCGAGCCTAATTCAAGATCAACGATCCCCTCAAAGGTTGTGTTCGGGATGGATATCAGAAACCCTCATTCTGAATCTCTGGAACAATTGAAGAATCAATTTACGGAGGCAATTTCTTCAATAAGTCAAAAACACCATTGTACCAATAACGTAGAAATAAGGTCCTTCAAACCGCCGACGGAATTTGATGATTCCTGTATTGAGGTGATAGAAAGTGCAGCAAAAAAACTTCAATACGGTTATAAAAGAATGCCTTCGGGTGCTTTTCATGATGCATGCATGGTCAACGAAATCATACCGACGGGGATGATTTTTACGCCATGTTTAAATGGGGTCAGTCATCATCCCTCCGAATATGCTTCACAAGAGCAGCTATTTAAAGGGGCGAATACTTTGTTACATTCCCTGTCTGAGCTTTGCAGAAAATGATGAAACCATGAGTGACGAACTTAAGCCGACGAACGGCAAAAAATTATCGGACAGTGTGGCTCAACTGATCAAAGAAGAAATCATCACCAATCGAATTCCTCCCGGTGAGCGACTCTTTGATGAAAAGGATTTTTTGAAGACTTACAAGGTCAGCAAGGGCACAATGCGGGAGGCGCTTAAATCCCTTGAGGTCCAGGGTCTGGTGAACATTCGAACGGGTCCGGGAGGAGGTGCCTCCGTTTCAAGAGTCAGTTCAGAAAAAACCAATGAGTTGCTTTGGAATTATTTTTTCCATAGAAACGTTTCTCTTGAGGATATATATGCCCTCAGAAAAATCATTGAGCCGGAACTGGCCGCCTCTGTCGCAGGACATTTAGATAGTGAAGATCTCGAATTGCTGGAGGCTTCTGTGGAGCATTGCAGTGAAGATCATCCTCCTGCTTCACAGAGGGAACAAAGGATTCAGGAACTGGATTTCCATCATGTCCTTGCCGATGCCTGCCCCAATCCGGTGCTGTCCTTTTTTGCAAAATTCATTTTAAGCCTTTTAGCCCGTCTGTTTATTCAGGAACAACTGAATCCGGATCCTGAACTCAGCAAAAAGCATCAAATGAATGGGGTCAATTATCATCAGAACCTGCTGCAGGCCTTAAAGGATGGGTCTCCTGATACCGCGCGACAGTTGATGACGGAGCATATGGAGTCGGCAGAAATGTATGCACTGAGTTGTTTGAATCGGGAGAAAGAATGAGCCTTTGTATTTGATGTCCTTCCAAAAACGAGGAACTCTTTGAAATTAGTTTTGATGACATCCCATACAACCGAAGGTGGTCTTGATCATGATAGTGCTGTCATTCACATCAGCTGATGGATTATTGCTTGCTCTGAATTTTTCTACATTTTGATCAGCATTTTCTATTCTTCGGATTAAATAGTCTTTATAGGGCCAGGTTTCAAAATCCGGATGATCCATGGCTGTTTGATAGATCTTCCTCGCAATTTCGGGCTTGCCCTCCTTGACCAGCATGTCACCAAAATTCATGAAGAAACCCTGCAGATTATAGGGGGCAATCCATGAATTCCAGCATGCTCTCTTATAAGATTCCCGTTTTTCTGAAGATTCCATTTCAAAATAGTTTGAGAAATCAGGATTGTTTCTGTCGATGGTGTCATCGATGCACTTATCGATATTTTCCCATTGCATGTCAACGGCTTCACGGAATTTAGGGTCGGAATGTTCTTTTGAACTCATCGTATAACCAATGGTGAATAAATTGAACTGAGGCCAGGCCTCAATCGAATCCAACCCCTGAAAGTACCCTTTCCGGGTGAGATACGCGTCTTTGTGAATCGATCCTTCCGACATCATCATGGAACTGTGAAATCCGAGGTAACGAGCATCCTCAGGATTGAGCCGAACCGCTTCTTCAAAGTACTTTCTTGCCAGAATTGCATTGTCTGTAATCTGTGGAGGGATGTTTTTCAGACGTTGCCGTTCTGTCAGGCTCCATGCATGCAAAAATCCGATACGCGCTGCTATTTTTGCATCATAGGGATTTTGCAGATAAGCCGCTTTGAGCAGGGTCATCGGTTTAGAAATGTTGCTGTAATCCCCCTGGTGAAGCGTCTCCCAGAAAACCTTACTTGCTTGATTCGCAAGATCAGAATTATCTGCCAATGGCTCTTTTCCGGGCGCAAATGAGAGCGCGAAAAATTCACATCCGCTCAAACCAAGGATCAGGAGGAAGAGTAAAACGGTATTTCTCATGTTGGTAAAAAATTCAAAAATCATTTTCCTTGTCATGATCCATTTTGGTTAAAAAGGTTGAGTGTTTAAAATCTATATCATTGACCATTTCTATCAACTTCAATTTTCAGGGATTCGGAAAAAAAACTTACTCTGAATGTTTTTCAGTTTTCAACCATGGATACACTCTTGGGGAAGCTTTGGATTTTTGCCTTGGACGGATGGCACTTTAGTATTAGGGTTCCAAGGAATGGTTTCTAATCAATAACACCCATACAGGAGGGGAAATGGCCCTATATATGTTCAAAGCGAGTTACACCAGTCAAGCCATCAAAACCATGGTGGACAATCCTCAGGACCGGTCAGGGATGATATCCAAAGCGTGTGAAGCTTTTGGGGGAAACATGATCGGGATGTACATGGCTTTTGGAGATGACGATGTAATCGTGATCGCAGAAGTCCCCAACGATGTTTCTGCTGCAGCGATTTCAGCACAGGTCGCTTCAGGCGGTGCATGCAGCAGTGTAACAACCACCCAACTCCTCTCGATGAGTGATTGGGTGACTGCCTGTGAAAAAGCAAAATCCGTTTCAAGCGGCTATACTGCTCCATCCTCATAAAGGTGTTCGTGAGCCGCTTTCTTCTCAGCGAAGAGCGGCTCCGTTTGATTTCAGCTCCAAAAACTTTAAATCCATCAAAATCGATCAACTCACCTATTCAAAGAAGTGAGAGCCGAACCTTCTTTCTCAACCGTTCGGTCCTTCAACTTTTAATTTATCCTTGATCCCGTTTCAGGGGTTTTTGCTCATTTTCCGGAAGAATCATTGATTTAAGTTCAACCGTGATCCTTCCGTATTGAAAAACCAGAAACCACTCAAGGATTCTGGCTGAACCTTATTGGAAAATGTATATCTGTTCCTTAAAAATCAGAAATTCCGGAATTCATGAAGCTAAATAATCGAATGTCATGAAACTCTTCCACAGCAAAGATTTTTGGGCGATTTGGTTCATCGGCCTGACCCATAACATCATGAAGTGGTTGGAGATCTTAGCCGTCGGAGTTGTTGTCTTTGAAATAACAGGTTCTCCATTTTATGTGGCACTGATGGTCATTGTTCGTTTCATTCCATTATCCTTCTTCGGGTTTTTTAATGGGCTCATCGCAGAGAGAATCAATCGACGAATGGCCTTGTTTTATGTGTTTCTATTCTTGTCGATTTGCTGTTTCGGATACGCTTTATCCATTCATCACGGGGTATTGAACCTGTGGTTGATCTCGCTAAGTGTCATCACCAATGGTTTTCTTTGGGCTTTGGATTTTCCAATTCGCAGAACGCTGTATGCCGATTTTCTGAACAATGAAGCACTCGGAAAGGCGATTACCCTGGATTCTGTGACTAACAATTTCACACGCTTTCTGGGTCCCATTGCTGGAGGATTGTTTGTTGAGTATGTTGGGTTGAAGGGAGTTTTTTTGATGGGTTCCTTTCTCTATATGGTTGCGGCAGTGGTTGCAATAAAAGGCATTCAAAACGTTGGAAAACCTGTGGTCATGAATCATGAAAGTTTTTTTTCAGGAATTAAAAACGGATTGGAAATGCTGGTCAAGGTTCGGCTCTTATTGGGCATCATGCTGGTCACGTTGATATATAACCTTTGGGGATTTCCATTTGTTTCGATGATTCCCGTGATCGGGAAAGAAGTCATGTTTCTGAACCCTGTGAATGTTGGATTACTTGCCAGTGCAGAAGGGTTGGGCGCACTTACTGGAGCTTTCTTGATCCTGAATTATGCGAAAGTGTCCCAATACCGAAAACTCTATGTGTTTGGAACGTTTTTAAGCCTGCTGATGGCGTTTTGTTTTTCCCAGGTCTCTCAATATTTTGTGGCTGGAATGTTGTTGTTTATCAGTGGGATTGGGGCGGGTTGTTTTTCATCCATGCAAAGCACCTTGGTGATATTATGTTCCCCCAAGGAGCTAAGGGCACGCATGATGGGATTGTTAACAGTGTTTATCGGTTTGGCGACGATCGGATTTGTTCAGATAGGGGTTCTGGCCAATTGGCTGGGAGCACAAAATGCGGTTTTCATCTGTTCCATTCAAGGAATGATCGTTCTTATCCTGGTGGTTAAATTCATCCCGGAAATTTTTCACCGACAAACTTCATCTCAGGAAGAATCGCTTGCTCCCAGGGGTTAGGGATAGATGTTCAATTTCAGGGAATTCTTCATGGGCATCCCTTGGAATTTCCTGGAAGTGATCTGTCCTTCAGCCATGGGCTTGGCTGAAGATATTCACCAGAATGACCCCGGAGATGATCATGGCTAAGCCTAAAACCCCCTGCCAGGGAAGCAGTTCCCGGTAGACAAAGTG
>LUMH01000064.1_pt1 | contig 23863 bp, 20 predicted proteins | sample 730001 | NCBI WGS metagenome assembly LUMH01 (sample SAMN03860268, study PRJNA289734) | marine metagenome | biome: seawater column; feature: ocean; material: water; isolation source: Red Sea water column Station 34 - depth 25m | place: Saudi Arabia: Red Sea | collected 2011-10-15 | depth 25 m
AACTTTTTAATTTCACAAGGTAAATCTTCAGAGTTATACCTAGTTTGTATCGTAAGATTTTTGTATTCAAGATTATTTACGCATGACAACTCTTCAATAATAAATGAACTGACTAACAAATCATTTTTTTCTCCAATAGTCACATTTTTATTTTGTACATTAATTTTTGTAACATATCTAGGCGTACCGTACCCCCCTGGAAGGCCTTTCCTTTGTCCAACAGTAAATTCATGTATTCCATTATGGTCACCTACCTTGTTTCCTTTAGTATCAAAAATTTCACCAGGAGATGTCAAATCTATTCTTTTTTCAACAAATGATCGATAATCTTTTTTCCCTACGAAACAAATATCCTGACTATCTTTTTTAAAGGCTGTTCTCAATCCAATTCTTGCCGCAATTTGCCTAACTTCAGGTTTGCTTATTTCACCAAGCGGAAATGTTATGTTCTCTAGATCAGATGATTGCAACATGTGGAGAACATAAGATTGATCTTTGTCAAGATAGTCTGCTTTATGTAGTTCATATTTATCATTTTTTTTAATTATTTTCGCATAATGTCCTGTAGCAACTTTGTCACAATTTAATTTTTTTGCTTGATTAATGAAATGATCAAATTTAACTGACCTATTACATTCAACACATGGATTTGGTGTAAGGCCTTGTGCATACATTTGAGTAAAATTTTCAACTACATTTTTTGAAAAAGATTCTGTGTAGTCAAGTACGTAATAAGGTATATCAAGCTTAGAAGCGACTCTTCTTGCATCTTCGCTATCTGAAGCAGTACAGCATCCAGATTCTGGCATTTCTCCATTTGGTCCTTCCCACAATTTCATGGTCACACCTATAACCTCGTGACCTTGTTCCTTTAACAATGCAGCGACAACTGAAGAGTCTACCCCACCACTCATTGCTACTAAAATTCTCATTCAATTTCCTTTACGGCTTGCATGACTATTTCTGCAGCTTTATTATCAGGTTGGGAAAGAAGTAATGCTGCCAAATTCTCCTTTCTTTTAGGAATTCCCGCTATCTCTCTTGCTGCTATTGTTGAATTCATATCTAATTTTAATGAATATAGAAGTTTTAGTTTTTTCCCTCTAATTGTAAAAGTACTTCTGAATTAATATCCCTAAATTGTACATTGCTGATATGTGGAAGTCTCTTCATTGACTCTCCTATAATCTCTACACTTAATGCATTCTTAAGTTTGTCTTCAAAAATTGACCTTTCATCGTTCATCAAACCAACTTCTTCATCAAATCTTGTTTGTTGTTCCTGCAATGCTGTAGCAAATGCTGCTATGCCGGGTACATCCACTGTCCCTGCCCTTCTCTCAAGTTCTTGTTTCCCACCATGTAAAAAGCTGGGTAACTTAAATTTATTATTTACAAACATAGCTCCAACACCTTTAGGGCCTCCAATTTTGTGAGCAGATACTGCTGCACTTTCAATTCCATTTCTATGAAAATCAACATTATCTGAGATAATGCCTTGGACAACATCTGAATGAAAAAGTGTTGATGAGTTGATAGATTTTAATTCTTTAGAAATATCTTTTATTGGCTGGATGACTCCTGTTTCATTGTTTCCCCACATTAAAGATGCAACTTTGGTTTCATCATCAATTTGTTTTATAAATTCATCCTTAGTTACAAACCCATTTTCATCAGACTTAGCATATTTAGTTTGAAAACCGTTTGAGGATATCCATTCTGCTGAGGCAAGAACTGCCTCATGTTCAATATTTGAAGTTACTAGATTATTATTTGGTTGTTTTGAATCAAATAAAGACTTAATTGTCCAATTATCCGCTTCGGTTCCACCACTTGTAAAAACGATTTCACTAGGAGCAGAATCTAATAATTCAGCAATTATTTCTCGAGAATCTTCTAGTAAATTTTTTGAATTTCTAGAAAGTTTATGTCCTCCTGAAGAATTAGCAAAACCAAAGCTCTCTGCTTCTATATATTTATCCAAAGCAGATTTACGCATCGGTGTTGATGCAGCATGGTCTAGGTATAAATAGTCTTGATTTTTCATACTCAATTATTTTAGTGAGGAACTATTATTGTAAAACACACAATGAGTAAAACAATTACTGTAGAAACAACAATAAACGCTTCTTTAGATGAAGTTTGGAATGAGGTATCTCGTATTGAAAATCATTCAAATTGGATGAAAGATGCGGTAAAAATTGACTTTGAGAGTGAAATAAAATCTGGTGTCGGAACAAAGATAAAAGTTCTTACAAAAATAGGTCCTATAAAACTTTATGATTATATGACTTTTACTAAATGGGAAGAAAAAAAAATTATTGGTGTTGACCATGTAGGTATAGTCACAGGTAAAGGTGAAATGGAATTTAACAAAATTGACGATAATACAACAAAATTTAAATGGACAGAAACTTTAAAATTTCCATTTTATTTGTTCGGTCCGATTGGAGAAATTGTTGGAAAGCCTATTTTAGAATTTATATGGAAAGAAAATTTAAATAATTTAAAGAATGAGATTGAAAAATGAAAAACATAAGACCTTTTATTTTTTTAATCGTATTTTTTATTGTTGGATGTGCCAATACAGAAACATATATTCAAGAAGGTGATGAGGGTATTTCAATAGATAATGAACTTAATTGGAGTCAAGGGCTCGGTAAATCTCCAGAAGAGTTTGTTTCAAATTGGAATAAATTGATCGATTCAATATCAAATGATCAAGATACTATTACTTTTTTCTCAATTGATCCCGATGGCATATATCAAGTAAGTACTGCTAAAGAAACATTTGTGTATCAATTTGGAAGTACAGAAAATATTTTTGTATTAAATCTAAATGTTTCAAATAATGTAGTAAACGCAATAGAATTTTTCTCACCAACATCAACAGATGAAATTACATCTCAACAAACAAAATTATTTTTTTTGATGATTATAAGTATTTCAGATGATTCTTTAGATAAAGATGAAAGAGAAACTGTTTTAGTTGATCTTGGGCTATATGAAGAATTACTTGATCCAAATGAATATGGAGGCACTACTCTAAAAAATCAAATTCAATATGAGATAGAGCCAATTGTTGTTGAAAATCAAATGGTAGGAATTAATTTTTACAGCAGGATACTTTCAGAATAAATTTAAAAATTAAGTAGCTATTACTTGTTCAACACCAGGAACTTTATCTATCAAAATTCTTTCTATACCACTCTTTAGAGTAGCTATTGACAGCGGGCAACCTTGGCATGCACCTAGCATCTCGATATTGACTACACCATCTTCCACGGAAGAAAGTTTTATGTCACCACCATCAGCCTGGACAGCTGGTCGAATATATTCAATAGTGTCATTTAATATATCCATATCTATATCAACCTTTTCAGGCCTTTCCTTAAAGGTTGGAAAATTTATTCCTGTATCATCCATTGGTATTATTATATTCGATTGTTGACCCTAATGAGCTTAATGAAGTAACGATGTCTTCGTATCCTCTGTTAATATGATCAATTCCTGTAATAGTAGACAAACCATCAGCTTGTAATGCTGCAATAATCAGGCTTGCACCAGTTCTAATGTCTGTTGCATGGACTGGAGCTCCAGATAGACTTTCAACACCTTTTATCATTGCATGTTGCCAACCAGTCTGTATATTCGCCCCCATTCTTTGAACTTCTGGTATCCATTGAAAACGTTGATCATATACATTTTCAGTTAATATTGATGTACCTTCGGCTAGTAATAAAGCTGATCCAAATATTGGTTGAAGATCCGTAGCTATGCCAGGAAATGGTAAAGTTGAAAGTTCTATTGATTGAAGATTATCTTGATATTCAATATTAATTGAAGTTTCAGTGCTATCAATTTTTGCACCCATTTCACCTAATTTTTTTAACTCCATAGGCAAATGCTCTGGATTAATACCATTTACTATCCCTGAACCCTTCGTTGACAATATTGCAGCTAAAAAAGTTCCTGCAGCAATTCTATCTCCAATAATTTCATGGTCTGTTGGGTTAAGTTTGTCTACACCTTCCGTTTTACCAATTAAAACACCATGATCAAGTTCAAAATTTGCACCCATTTTTTCTAATGCATCTAGATGCATTTGTACAGGTCTTGGTCCTAATTGATCTCCACCTGGAAATGCGATTCTTGCTTCACCACAACGAGCTAACAAGGGACCAAGAATGATAATTGAGGCCCTCATTTTTTGAACTATCTCATATGGAGCCTCAACACCAATTGTTGAAGGTGAAACTATCTCTAAAGAATCATTTTTAAAATTACTATTTATACCTAAAACTTTTAAAACGTCCTGCATGTATTCAACGTCATCAATCAGAGGGACGTTTTTAAGAAGATATTTTCCTTCTGCAAGTATGGGAAGGATCATTTCTTTTAATACGGCATTTTTAGCGCCTTTTACATTTATCTCACCACTTAATTTGTGGTTACCTTCAATCGAAATATGTTTTTCCACTATCATTGATATTACTTGAAGTTTAAAGTGTAACAATTTTTTTATGACACATGATATAAATATTCATCATGAAGACAACCATGAGAGTGCGTCCAGCTATCTTCTTGAAGAGATTAAAAATTTATTAGTTAATTCAAATAGAGATTTTTCAATTGGACTTTCTGGTGGAAACACTCCTAAATTAACTTATTCAATGATGGCAGAAAAGTTAGATGACCTCTCAAAAACTTTTCTTTGGACAATCGATGACAGATGGGTTGAAGAAGATAACGAGCTTTCAAACCAGAGAATGATTAATGAATATTTTGAAAGGACTGAAGCAAATATTTTAAAATTTGAATTTACAAGCTCCTCTCCTGAAAGTGATGCAAAAAAATATGAAGATAAGTTAAAAAGCACAATCCAGATATTCGATGTAGCAATTCTTGGTATGGGTGAAGATGGACATGTAGCGTCACTGTTTCCGGGTACAAAAGCCCTTGAAAATAATGATTCACTTTATGTTGCAAATGAAGTAAATATAAAAACAAAGTGGAGAGTTACATCAACTTTTCACTTACTTGGAAAAATTGAAAAGATATATGTTCTAGCAACTGGAGAAAGTAAAAAAAATATACTTAAAAGTGTAAACGTAGACAATGACTTACCTATTAATCTTTTAAAGAATTATTCAAAAAATATTGAAATAATTACTGACCAGATAATCTAATTATTCTTTCATCTAGACTTAAATTGGAGCCGCTTTTTGTGTAAGTCTGAACCACTGACACTAATCAACTACCCTGTTGGGGTGGCTCCATAACAACGAATCTATGTTAGGCTCGTTATCTTGTGCAAATTAAAAATTTAACTTTAGCTTTAATTACTTCCTCAATTTGGGGATCATCTTTTTTGATGATTAAATATTCTTTAGATGAACTAAATCCATCTGATATTGCGATTTATCGAATTGTAATTGGTGCCATATTCATAAATATTTTTGTAAGAACAAATGAGAAAATTGAAAAGAGTGATCATATTTGGATGTTAATAATTTCTTTTTTCTGGATGGCACTCCCTTTTTATATGTTTGGGATTGCTGAACAAACTATAACATCTTCTTTAGCTGGTTTAATTAACGGATCAACTCCAATCTTCGTGGCATTTATTGCTGTTGTTTTTTACAAACTAAAAGTAACCCGACTTCAACTTATTTATATTTTTTCTGGATTTATTGGAGTTGGATTAATAACTCTTGGAGATGGCTTAAATGAATTATCCTTCAGTATTGGTTCAATTTATGCCCTAATAGCGTCTCTATCTTATGGTATTTCTGTAAACCTTGTTGAGCCTTTAATTAAAAAATATGATTCACTAATCGTAATCAAAATAGTTATGAGATACGCATCTTTGCTTTCTTTGTTGATGTTTGGTTTTACCGCTACTTTTAAGATTCCAACTCTTGAAGTTTCACTAATTCCAATGATGATATTAGGAATTGGCGGAACAGGAATAGCTTTCTTAAGTTATTACAAATTACTAAATAATGTCGGACGTATTTCAAGTTCGTTTGTTGTTTACATGATTCCAATATTTTCCATATTTTTTGGATACCAGTTTTTAAATGAGATAACTAATTCAATTCAATTTGTGGGAATAGGAATAATTCTTTCTTCAGCCTTTTTGTATTCAAGAACTCAGTCTATTTAATTTCTACAAGTTCCGATTCAGCAATTGCAGCTAGTTCACCATTGTCTAAGTAAAGTTCACCTTTAAATACGCTATTTCTTCCATCAATACTCTCTCTCCAAGCAACAGCTGTGACATAGCTTGTAGATGGCCCAACTGGTTTAATATATTTAATAGAAAAATTTCTAGAAACAGATTTTTGACCAAGTAAAACACTCAGTGGTCCCATGGTGATGTCTATCCAAGAATCAATAATTCCACCAAGAGTTGTTGGAAGTGGATTAAAATATCTTTCTCTGACTGGAAATTTACATTTTAAAGATTCATTTTCTTTATCAAATTCTACAAATTCACCCTCAAGCTCAATCCAAACATTTGGAACAGGCATTCCCTTGTTGGCTAGAACATCTTCATAGTTCTCTTCAGTCATCTGGTAATAATAACAACTTATATGAATAAGCTGCCTTGATAACCAAGACAGCTTAAACAGGGTTAATGAGTAATGATTTTATATTAAGACTGGAGAGTGACAGTTTATTGGCCCTTAGGGTGCCATACTGTTTTTGTCTCAACAAATGGAATTATAGAACCCAAGCCCTCATCACTTGGCAAATTAACTATTCTCTTTACTGAATCAGAACCTTTGACATCTAAAGTTTCTAATAGGTCATTTGAAATATTTGAATAAATTGCGGCTAATCTTATTTCAACATGAGCCCCAACGTCTTCTACAATATTTTCAAAATTTCCCGTCAAAATGTTAAGACTTCCTGATGGGAAATCTGAGTTATTGATATCCTCTGAGAGTTTTAAAGCCAAGACTGCATTCTGGTTTGAAAATGATATAACAGAACAGCCAACTGACATTGCTGGCAGAAAGGATTTAACTAAACTATTCAAAGATATATCGTCAGAGCTTAATGAGAAAGTCACTCCGATTGGTTCTTGATGCGATATATTAAAATACTCTCCTGCGACTGGATTTAAATTACCAGTCAATTGTTCCCATTTATCAACAATTCCTGCGTACCAAATAATGGTATTCACAGCATCTTCAACATCATTTTTCGAATCATTCTTTGTTAAACCGTGTTGTTGTAATAAAGCAATATATGATTCTTTATTTCCTTCAATCATTTCAGACAATCTATAAAGTATCTGTGATTTGTTGTACATAGTTAATGAATTCCATTTCGCAAATCCAGCTTTAGATGATGTAACAGCGTCTCTTAAGTCCTTCTTTGAAGTAAGAGGGATCTCATATTTTTCTTTTTTAAGATCAATTGCATACACTTTACCTGACTCAGATCTTACAAATTTCCCATCTACGTAATGTTTATATGTTTTCTTTACTTCTGTCATGATGATGCCTTTAAATAAGAAAGGAGACCATGCCTGCCACCTTCTCTTCCAAAACCAGATTCTTTATATCCACCAAATGGAGAAGCAGGATCAAATTTGTTAAATGTGTTTGCCCAAATAACACCAGCATCGAGCCTGTCTGCAGTCCATAAAATTTTTGATCCTTTTTCAGTCCAAATCCCTGCAGATAATCCATACTCTGTATTGTTTGCTATTTCAACAGCTTCATCTGGAGTTCGAAATGTTAAGGTGGTCAATACTGGACCAAATATTTCTTCTGTAGCAATTTTATAATTTGCCTGGACCCCAGTAAATAAACTTGGTTTAAACCAAAAACCATTCTTAGGGAGTTCACATTCAATTTGAAAGAGCTCTCCACCATCGTTTACACCCTCATTGACCAGATCAGTAATTTTATCAAGCTGATCTTTTGAATTAATTGCACCTATATCAGTATTCTTATCGAGAGGATTGCCCACTCTTAAAGTCTGCATTCTTTTTTCAAGTTTATTGATAAATACATCATGTATATCCTCTTGAACTAATAATCTGCTTCCAGCACAGCATACGTGTCCTTGATTAAAGAAGATTCCATTTACAACTCCTTCTACTGCTTCATCTAAGGCTGCATCGTTATAAACAATATTGGCCGCCTTTCCACCTAGCTCAAGGGTAAGACCAACATCTCTTCCAGCTAATGATTTCTGTATGTACTTACCAACACTTGTGGAACCAGTAAAAGCAATTTTCTTTATATCTTTATGATTTACTAATTCGGAACCTGTAGTTCCATCACCAGTAATTAAATTAAAAACACCTTTAGGAAGACCCACTTCATCACATAGTTCTGCAAATAATAAAGCGGTTAGTGGAGTTGTCTCAGCAGGTTTTAAAACTACAGTATTTCCCGTTGCTAGCGCGGGAGCAACTTTCCATGAAAGCATTAATAATGGAAAGTTCCATGGAATAATTTGACCTACAACTCCATAAGGTTTTGAAATTCCACTACCCCATGCAAGATCAATCTTGTCAGCCCAGCCGGCATAGTAGAAAAAGTTTTGTGCAACTTGTGGAAGGTCAAAATCTCTAGATTCTTTTATAGGCTTTCCACCATCTAGGCTTTCTAACACTGCAAACTCTCTAGATCTCTCTTGGATTAATCTTGCAAGCTTGAATAAATACTTTGATCTCTCTGATGGAGAGGTTTTACTCCATTGTTTGAGACCTTCTTTTGCCGCGTTTACAGCGAAATCTACATCCTTTTCATTACCAATTGAGATTGAGGATAAAACTTCTTCACTTGATGGAGATATTGTATCGAGATATTTCTTAGAATTTGGTGATACAAATTCCCCATTAATAAAATGACCATATTTTTTTTCTATTTTTACAATTTTTTCTGATTCAATTGATTCTGCGTATTCCCAATTATTCATAAATTACCCTCTTGGAAAATAATAACTTGATTGATAAGCATTAGTTTTTAGTTTTTTGATTTGTTTAAGTACATCATCTAACAAGCTTGATGCTCCAAACCTAAAATAATCTGCGGAAAGCCAAGAACCGCCTAGCTCTTCATTAATAATTACTAAATATCGTATTGCATCTTTAGCGTCTCTAATACCACCAGCAACTTTTATCCCTCTCATGCCATACCCGTAGGATTCAAACTCACGAACAGTTCTTGCCATTATTAGGCACGCTTCCCTTGATGAACCATTAGATATCTTGCCGGTTGAAGTTTTTATAAAATCAGATCCTGCACATAAAGCAATTACACTTGCTTTCTTAATGTTTTCATATGTTTTCAGTTCGCCAATTTCTAGTATTGTTTTTAGGTGAATTTCTCCACAAACATCTTTTAGAGCCTTTATCTCTTCATAAACTTTTTTGTAATCTCCTTCAAAAAAAGCTTTTCTATTGATTACAATATCAATTTCATCAGCACCTTCATCAATTGCGAATTGAGTATCTGAAATTTTTGATTCTATAGGAGCTTGGCCACTGGGGAAATAAGAAGATACAGATGCTACTTTAACATTTGAATCTTTTACAATTTTTTTAGCTGTCGATACGAGCGCTGGGTATACACATACAGCAGCAGCACTAGGTACATTGTCATCATTTGGATCTGGTGACATAGCTTTTGATGACATTTGGATAATTTTACCTTCAGTATCTTCACCCTCTAATGTTGTTAGGTCACACATGCTTACTATTTTTTCTAAAGCATCTAATTTAGATTCCCTTTTTATACTACGTGTAGCAAGAGAAGACACTCTATCAAGCACACCAACCTCGTCAACTTTCACATTTCCAACTAGATCTGATGTTGTTGTCCAGTCGACAATGTTATTCATTGATAAATTTGTATTCATATTCTTATGGTATAACTTAATTTGCTATAAAGAAATAGTTAATTAATCAAGGGCCTCAATTTTTGCTTTAGCAGTATCTATGTCGCTTTCGGTAACATTGGCTATCCCTCCAAAAACAGTAAACATTTTTGACCAATCTTTTTCTTTCTTAAGAATATCTTTAGCTAATTCAGATCCAGTTTGTTCAATGTGTTTATTTAAGAAAGCTCTCAACTCAAGTAGATCAATATCATTCATCTCTCGAGATTCGGGTGCAGATTTTGATATGTATTGTGAAAAGTTCTTTTGTGTTTTTAATACTATTACTTTTCCTCCAGTCATTCCTGCACCAAAATTAAACCCTACACTACCCAAGATGATTAATGTTCCACCTGTCATATACTCTGCGGCGTGTGCGCTACAACCCTCAACTACAGCTATTCCTCCACTGTTTCGAACACCAAATCTTTGACCAACTCTTCCTGAAATATAAAGTTGCCCACCTGTAGCTCCATATAGGATTGCATTACCCGCAGCATGGTAAGCACCCTTGTTTTTAGTACCCTGTGGAATAATAGTTATGCTTCCTCCACCCATTCCTTTTCCTACATAATCATTGGCACTACCAATAAGTTTAAGATTGATTCCATCCCTTATAAAAGCTCCAAAGCTTTGGCCAGCTGCACCAGACAAACTTATATGTGTTGGATTGTCTTTTAGAACTTCTCCTAATTTGTTGATTGATACTTCGCCTGAGACTCTTGCACCTATACTTCTATCTTCATTTGATACTGGATACTGAATAATTGTAGATTGTTTACTTCTCAAGCCTTTCATTATTTCTGAAGTGAGTCTTCTAGATAGACGGCCTTCATCGTGTCGTATAAAGCCAGGATGTTTTTTATCTGACACAGCATTTCTTAGTAACTTGTGCAAGCTTTTTGGAAGGTTATTATCCATTACTTTAAGACCCAGTAAGTCTGCATGGCCGATTAAATCATCTAGTGAATCTACATTAAAAATTTGAAGATAAGACCTAACATCCTCTGCAATAAATTTAAATAATTGCATTACTTGTTCTGGAGCACCGGTAAATTTAGCCCTTAGGTTCTCATCCTGTGTTGCAATACCAACTGGACAAGTATTTTCATGACATTGGCGGACCATCTTACAACCTAAAGCTAATAGGGGTAATGTTCCAAATCCATATCTATCAGCACCAAGTAATGTGGCAATGATAATGTCCTTAGGAGATCTGAGACCACCATCAACTTCAAGTAGTACTTTATCTCTCATATTATTTTCTACAAGAGCTTGATGAGTTTCACTTAAACCAAGTTCCCATGGTGAACCAGCATGTTTAATACTTGTCCATGGACTTGCTCCCGTGCCACCATCGCTACCAGCAATTGTAATAATATCTGCACCGGCTTTTGCTACACCAACTGCAATAACACCTACACCTGGCTCAGAGACAAGTTTTACATTTACAGGATTGTTTGGATTAAATGTTTTTAAATCATAGATTAACTGAGCTAAATCCTCAATAGAGTAGATATCGTGATGAGGTGGTGGTGAAATTAATGTCACACCCTCAACAGTATGCCTTAATTTTGCAATATGAGAATCTACTTTAAATCCAGGTAACTGTCCTCCCTCTCCTGGTTTTGAACCTTGAGCCATTTTAATTTGAAATTCTTCAGCAGATGCTAAATAATCAGGAGTTACACCAAATCTTCCTGATGCAATTTGTTTGATCTTAGAATTTTTTTCTGTTCCATATCTATCAGGGTCTTCTCCACCTTCACCAGAACCAGATTTAGCTCCTATGCGATTCATTGCAATTGCTAGTGCTTGATGTGCTTCTTCGGACAGTGCTCCTAAAGACATTGAGCTAACAGTAAATTTTTGATAAATTTCTTCTAGTGAAGAGTCTTCATTTTCATTGCTAAATATTTTATTATTTTCTGGAAGGGTAAATAAATCACGAATTTGAACATTATCTCTGTCTTCTAACGATTCTAGATATTTGTTCCATTCCTCTCTATCACCAGATCTAACTGCCTTTTGTAATTTCAGGACTGTTACTGGAGATGTTACATGTGGCTCACTTCCCTTTTTATGTTTATAGAAGCCACCAATCTCAAGATCAAAAGGTTCTTCATTCCCAAAAATGAGTAAGTTGTCATTTATCTTGTCATATCCCAAACCTTCAGTTCTGGTATAAGAATTTGAGAAAGCATCATTTGTCATTTCTTTATCGAGACCTATAATTTCATAAATTTCAGACCCTCGATAAGAAGAAACTGTACAAATACCCATTTTTGACATTATCTTTAACAGGCCTTTATTAAGTGCATCTCTATAATTTTCTTGAGCCTGTGCAGGTGATAAATTTAAATCTGGATTGTCAATTGAAAGTAGTCTTGCTTTTTCAAGGGCTAAATATGGCCAAACAGCTGATGCTCCATATGCGATGTGACACGATAAGTCATGTGCATCTCTTATCTCACCAGATACAACTATCAGTGATGCTTTTAGTCTTACACCCTTGTTAATCAAGTGTTGATGAACTCTTCCAATCACTAATAGTGATGGGGCGACACTATTACCTTTTACTACATCTCTATCACTTAATATAATTAAAGACTTTTTGTTTATTACAGCCTCATAAACGTCCTCACATAATTTATCAAGAAATCCTTCAAGATTAGATTTTGTTTTATCAAAGCTGATATCAAAAACTTTTGATTTGTCTTTTGAAAATTCTTTTGAAACCAAAAGATCATAACTTCCTTTACTGAGAATTGGTGATTCAAGTGTTATGAGATTTGCTTGTTGAGATGTCTCTTTTAATATTGATCCTCTCTTTCCAAGATAAGTTTTAGTTGACATTACAAATCTTTCTCTTATCGGATCAATTGGAGGATTCGTTACCTGAGCAAACATTTGATGAAAATATCGACTCAATCTTGGTTTATTTTTACTCAATACTGCAAGTGGAGAATCATTACCCATTGAACCTGTTGGAATATCACCTTGGATCATCGGTAATAAAATTAATCTTTCCTCTTCTGGTGTATATTGGAAATATTCTGAGAGCAGATCTAGCTCAATCTCGTCTGGTTTATCACTAAATTCGGTATCAGCAACTAAAGGTTTTGTATTTACCCATTCTTTATAGGGGTTTTTCTCAGCAAGTTTTTCTATTACTTCTTGTTCGTCTAATAACTCATCATTTTTGATACGATATCTAATTGTTTGTCCTGGCTCAAGTTGAGCAGTTTTATATGCACCGGCTTCAACTGAGGGACAAATACCTACTTCTGAGGCAGCTAAAATATATCTATCTGAAACCATCCATCTGAGTGGTCTCAATCCGCTTCTATCCAACCCTGCAATAATATCGTCTCCATCAGTAGCAACAATAGCTGCAGGACCGTCCCATGGTTCTGATAAGAATGCATGGTATTGATAATATGATTGCTGGTCTTTCGAAAATCTCGGGTTGTTTTCCCATGCTGAAGGAATAAGCATCTCTTGAGCATGAGCGAGTTTTCTTCCAGATTGAACAAGTAACTCTATTGCATTATCAAGTTGTCCAGAATCTGAAAGGCTTTCATTAATAAATGGTTTTAACCTCTCAATGTCATCTTTCCAAATGTTTGAAGAGGCATCCACCTCTCTAGCTTTCATCCAGGAATAATTAGCTCTAATTGTGTTTATTTCACCATTGTGTGCGAGCATTCTAAAAGGTTGTGCTTTATCCCATGTTGAACTTGTATTGGTAGAAAATCTTTGATGAAATACTCCATACCTTGTTTTGTACAAAGGATTTCTTAAATCCCAATAAAAATCTGCTGTCTGAGTGGCTGTAAAGAGACCTTTATATACAACTGTTTTACTCGAACACGAATTGATATGAATGTTGAGAAATTCATTTTTTTCAAGATCTGTTTCTAGTGATTTTCTGAAAAGATAAAGATATTTTTCAAAACTGTATTCATATTCTTTTGTGGAACAGATGACAGCTTGATAAATTCCAGGTTTTGAATTTTTTGCCATTGTTCCTAGGATTTCTTTGTCTGTAGGAACTTTTCTCCAATAGAGTAGCTTAATGTCAAACTCTTCAAGCTTGTTATCAATTAGCTCAATTGACTCGGTAATATTTTTTGGATCAAAAAAGCAAGAGATCAATCCTAATTTTTCTTTTTCTCCAAGTGTGATTCCTCTTTCAACTAATTCAGCTTCAATTAACTCGAAAGGAATCTCTGTAAGTACTCCAGCTCCATCTCCGGTTCCATCCGCAAACTTGGCACCTCTATGGTCGAGGTTAGAAAGACATTCTAGAATTTTTAAAGTCATCCCATGCGTCCTAGGGATACCTCTTGATGCAATAAAACCTACACCACAAGAATCTTTTTCTTCGAATTGAAATGTCATAAGTATGACAATTTTACTATGAATAAAGGGTTATTTAAATAAGAAAACCAGCCTTAAAAATCTTTAGGGGGGGACCTAAATTTAGCTGGTTTTCTTAATTATTTGTTACTTTTTAGTGATGAAATCTCCATATGCTGATGTTCCGTGCTCTGTAGCATCCAACCCAGCAATTTCTTCTTCAGCTGTAACTCTAAGTCCAACTGTTGAATCAATAACTTTAAACACAAGGAAAGATGTTCCATATGCCCAGGCACCAATTGCTAAAATACCGATTAATTGTGGTAGAAACAATGTGGCTCCTCCGCCGTAGACTAAACCATCTGTAGTATCAAAAATTGCCACAGCTAGTACGCCCCAGATACCACATATTCCGTGAACTGAGACAGCACCTACAGCATCATCAAATCCTTTTTTCTCTAAGAAGTTGATTGAGTACACAACTAACACACCAGATACCAAACCGATTAGAACTGCACCTAAGTTGTTTACATTTGCACAACCAGCAGTTATTCCAACTAAACCAGCTAAAGCACCATTTAAGGTCATACCAACATTTGGTTTCCCGGAAATCATTGATGTATACATCGCAGTTATAGAACCTGCAGAAGCTGATAAAGTTGTTGTTACTGCAATTGCAGCAAGGTCAACATCTACTGCTGCTAAAGCAGATCCAACGTTAAATCCATACCATCCAAACCAGAGGATAAATACACCAAGTGCTCCAGCTACCATTGAGCTTCCAGGTATTACTTGAGGGTTTCCATTATCGTCGTATTTTCCGATTCTTGGACCCACAATTTGAACACCAGCTAGGGCTGCAAAGCCACCAACCATGTGTACAACACCAGAACCTGCAAAGTCAATGAAACCTAAGTCACCGAGCCAACCTTGACCACTCCAGACCCAGTGGGTAACTATTGGATAAATTACACCACATATAAATGGTTGAAATAATAAGTATGCGCTAAATTTTGTTCTTTCTGCGACTGCACCAGAAACAATTGTTGCTGCAGTTGCCGCAAAGACTACTTGGAAGAAGTAGGTAATTGAGTCACCTTCCAAAAAGAAACTACCATAGGCTAAAAATCCACCAAGAGTAGTTCCACCGTATGCCAATGCAAATCCAAATGCCCAATAGGTAATTGCACCGACTGAAAAGTCCATAAAGTTTTTCATAACTATATTGACTGAGTTTTTAGATCTTGTAAATCCGGTCTCCACAAGCATAAAGCCAGGTTGCATAAACATGACTAATATACCTGCAACAACGATCCACAAGCTATCTACATAAGTTGCTAGTTCCATTTTTTAAATCTCCTTTTGTAACAACCTAATTAAATATAGATGTTAAGAGACCTCTTAAAAGTTAAATGATTATTACCGGAATGTTTCATAAATGTTTCACAAAAATGTAGTCTTTGTGATTTAAAAGTCTATTCTTAAAGTGTTATGTCAAAAAACGTATTAGTTTGTGTAGCTTGGCCATATGCAAGCGGATCTAGACATCTAGGTCATATAGGCGGAGCTTATTTGCCGGCAGATATATTTGCAAGATATAACAGACTGATAGGCAATAACGTAATTATGGTATCTGGAAGTGATGTTCACGGAACACCAATAACTGTAAGAGCAGATGATGAAGGTGTTGAACCAATCGAGATAGTAAATCGATATCATAATGAATTTCTCGGCTATTGGGATAAATTGAACATTCAATGGGATAACTACACAACAACAATGACCGATAATCATAAAGAAGTTACTCAGGAAATGTTTTTAAAAATAAAAGAAAATGGCTTCATTGAGAAAAACAAAAGCATTCAGGCTTTTGATCCACAAGAAAAAAAGTTTTTACCTGATAGATATGTTGAGGGTGAATGTCCAAAATGTAATTATTTAGAGGCAAGAGGTGACCAATGTGACTCTTGCGGTACGACTCTTGATCCTGAAGAGCTTATAAATCCTAAAAGTAAAATTAACGGAAATAATGCCGAGTTCAAAGAGACCGAACATTATTTTTTAAAGTTAAGTGCTCTTAATGACAAGCTTTCCGAATGGCTAAATAGTAAAGAAGGTTGGAGACCTCACGTTATAAATTTCTCCAAATCATTTGTAGAAGAAGGTTTACAAGATAGAGCAATAACAAGAGATCTTGACTGGGGAATAGATATTCCAGAAAATGAATTAGGTGATGGAAAAAAAATATATGTATGGTTTGAAGCAGTAATTGGTTATTTATCAGCTGCAAAAGAGTGGGCAGTAAATAATGGCACACCTGATGCATGGAAAGATTTTTGGCTAAATGAGGATGCGGAGTCTTATTATTTTGTTGGAAAAGACAACGTTCCTTTTCATGCAATAATATGGCCTGCCATGTTACTTGCATATGGTGATTTAAACCTACCAACGAACGTTCCAGCAAACCAATACATATTAATAAAAGGTGAAAAGGCATCTGCAAGTAGAGGTGTTGGAAAAACTTTAAACGATTATCTCGATGAATGGAATCCGGACTCATTGAGATATGCTCTAGCAAGTATCCTGCCCGAGCAGAATGATTCTGAAATCTCAGAAGATGAAATGATTAGACGCAATAATGAAGAACTTGTAGCAGCATGGGGGAATTTAGTTCAAAGAGTATTTTCCCAATATATAAATAATTTTGAAAATTTAGAATTTGATTTTGAATTAACCGATGTTGACAAAAAAATAATCGATGAAGGCAATGATTGTTTTGAAAAGACTGGTGAATTAATCGAAAAGGTCGAACTCAAATCATCACTTCAGTCAGTTATGGGCTATGTAAATAAAATTAATGCTTATCTAAATGAAACAGAACCATGGAAAGTTATAAAAGAAGACAGTTCTAGAGCAACAGCAATACTTCATACATCTCTTACGGCAATAGAAGCATGTGCATCATTATTTACTCCTTTTATGCCAACAACATCTGAGATTGTAAAGGGTGCAATTGAAAAAAATACGAATAATAATTGGTCCGTAAACGACATAAAAAAAGGTGCCCCATTACAAGACATAGGACACCTTTTTAAAAAATTTGATTAGCTTTTTGTAGCTTGAAATACCTCATCTATTTCATTAATCAAACCTAGAAGCTCCTCACCTACTGCAGGATCTTCTGTTTTCTTTGCTTCTCCAGCTTTTTTTGTTGCATTCCAGAAAAGATCATGAACATTTGGAAATTTTTCAAGGTGTTCTGGCTTGAAATAATCTGTCCACAATACCCATAGATCTTTTTTAACCTCTTCAGCCATATCTTCTTTGATGGTGATGCAACGTTGCTTGAATGCAGGATCATCAGATTCTTGATATTTTTTGGAGGCATTTACAACTGACTCTGCATTGATTCTTGCTTGTGCGGGATCATAAACACCACATGGCAAATCACAATGAGCATGAGCTACTCTTGTTGGTTTAAATAACTTCATAAATCTCCTTTAGTAATCTACTATTAATTTTAATAACAAAAAAACTATATGATTAAAAGCATTACACGGATATTAAATATTAGAAACCTTCTAATCATCGCTGTCTATTTATTTTTTAAAAATAACAAAGATGGAACATACAGAGCGTATGAAATCAAAGAAGAAAGTATGGAGCCATCATTGCACGAAGGCGATTACGTATTAGCAGTAAAAGTATCAGAACCATTAAATCGTGGAGATATTGTAATTTACGAATATACTCCAAAAAATATTGAAATAATTAAACGAGTTATTGGACTTCCAGGTGAAACAATTTCAAATGAAGATGGCGTTATCAAAATTAATGGAAAAACTATGAATGATACCTGGGGTAACGGTGAATCAGTTTCTTTTGAGGCCACTACATTGCAGGAAGACGAAATATTTGTGTTAGGAGATAATAGGCAAAAATCTTCTAGTGATTCTTCATCTATTGGTGCAATTAAAGTTGAGGATTGTTGGAAACTAAGATACCTGTATTGGCCCTATCACAAGTTTAAGAGTTATGAGTAATTTAATTTGTACCTGGTGCAAGAGAGAGATGACCTACCTTCATGGTCATGGAGCTTGTATTAACAATCAATGCCCTATGTTTGGTTTGAACCAAGCGGAATGTTGTGATGGTGAAACTGTTTCAAACTGTGCCTCACCACAAAAAAATGAAATAACATTATCCCCGCGTGGATTAAACTAAGCAGGTAAAGTTAAATTATGAGTGAAGAAAAACCTTTAAACGTACCTGAATATCTATTGATTAGATCTGCAGAAGCAAGAGCTAAGCATTTAGGTATTTCTGTCGAGCAAGCTTTAGCTGAAATTAAAGGAGAATCCCAGCCGGTAGAAGAACCAGTAGTTGAAGAACCTGTTGAAGAAGAACCAGTAGTAGAAGAACCTGTCGCTGAAGTTGAAGAAGTTGTTGAAGAACCTGTAGAAGAACCTGTAGAAGAAGAACCAGTAGTAGAAGCTGAAGAAACAAATCAGGAAGTAAGCATTGAAAATAAAACTGTTGAGTCTATACCAGCTGTAACAATTCGTTTTGCTGGTGATTCAGGTGATGGTATGCAATTAGTTGGTACTAGATTTACCGACACTTCTGCATTATTTGGAAACGATCTTGCTACTTTGCCTGCGTTCCCTGCTGAAATTAGAGCTCCTCAAGGAACAGTTGCAGGTGTATCTTCTTTCCAAGTACAAATTGCTGATTTTGATATTTTGACACCGGGAGACGCCCCTGATGTTTTAGTTGCTATGAACCCTGCTGCTTTAAAAGCTCACCTACAAGATTTAACACCAAACGGAATGTTGATATTAAACGAAGATGCTTTTGATGAAAAGAACATTAAAAAAGCAGGTTATGAAATAGATCCAAGAGAATCTGAAGAGCTTGATGGTTATAGAGTTTTTCAAGTCCCAATGGAAAAACTTACAAAGGAAGCTTTGCAGGAATTTGATTTACCTGGAAGAGCAGTCCTTCGTTCCAAAAATATGATTGCTCTTGGTTTAATTTCTTGGACTTTTAACAGAGATCTTAAAGATACTGAAAATTGGATAAACGATAAATTTAAGAACCTACCTGAGGTAGCAAAAGCAAACATCAAAGCTCTTAAAACTGGATACAACTTTGGCATTACAGTTGAGGCATTTCACCATACTTATAAAGTAGACAAGGCCTCATTACCAGCTGGAGAGTATACAAATATCAATGGAAATATCGGTTTAAGTTGGGGGCTTATTGCGGGTGCTAAAAAAGCTAATCTCGATCTGTTTTACGGAAGTTATCCTATTACTCCTGCATCAGATATATTGCATGAATTATCAAAACACAAGAATTTCAATGTTTTAACTTTCCAAGCCGAAGATGAAATTGCGGCTGCTGCAGCAGCTGTAGGTGCTTCTTTTACAGGTAAGCTTGCAGTTACAGGAACCAGTGGACCAGGTCTTGCTTTAAAAAGTGAAACCATATCTTTAGCGCTGTCTGCGGAATTACCATTAGTAGTAGTTAATGTTCAAAGGGGTGGGCCATCAACAGGACTACCTACAAAACCAGAACAATCTGATCTAATGTTTGCAATGTACGGACGTCACGGAGAAGCTCCTTTACCAGTAATTGCAGCTAAATCACCATCTCATGCTTTCTATGCAGCATTTGAGGCAACACGTATTGCTCTTAAATATATGACACCTGTTATTTTATTGTCCGATAACTATGTTGCTACCGGTTCTGAGCCTTGGAAATTACCTGAGATTGAAAATCTTGATGAATTGGGAACAAATTTAACCACTACATATAACACTGAGAATGGATTTTTACCATTTTTTAGAGATTACGAAACTAATGCTCGACCATGGGCTATTCCAGGGGTACCCGGTTTAGAGCATCGCGTAGGTGGTCTAGAAAAAGAAGATGGAACTGGAAATGTTTCTTATGACACTGATAATCACCAATATATGACAGATATGAGAGCATGGAAAATTGAAAATATAGCAAATGATATTGACCCACTTGAAATAAATGGAGACATATCATCAGATACTCTCATTTTGGGTTGGGGATCAACTTTTGGTGGTATCACACAAGCTGTAAACAGACTCAATTCAAAAGGTGTAAAGGTAGCAAGTGCACACTTCACACATGTCAATCCTTTCCCAGACAACACAGCTGAAGTTTTGAGTCAATTTAAAAACATCATTGTCCCTGAATTAAACACTGGCCAATTGTCAAAACTTTTACGTGCTCGTTATCTTGTCGATACTGTCGGAATCAATAAAGTTGAAGGTTTACCTTTTACAGCTCAAGAATTAGAAGAAAAAATCGAATCTCTCATAAACTCTTTTGGTACAAAACTCGAGCCTATTGTAGAAGAAGTTGTAGCTGAGGAAGAACCAGTAGTTGAAGAGGTTGTAGAAGAAGTTGTAGCTGAGGAAGAACCAGTAGTTGAAGAGGTTGTAGAAGAAGTTGTAGCTGAGGAAGAACCTCAAGAAGAAGTTGGAATACCAGAACACCTCATAATGAGATCCGCTGAAGCACGTGCAAAAGCATTAGGTATACCTGTTGAGCAAGTTTTAGAAGAGATGAGTGCAGATAAACCAGCAGCAGAAACCCAGGAGCCAGTTGTTGAAGAAGAGCCAGTTGTTGAAGAAGTAAAATCAGATACATCTGAAGAACCAGCAGCGGAGGCTCAAGAACCTGTTGTTGAGAGAGTTGTTGAAAGGGTCACTGAAAGAGTAACTGAGAGAATTATCGAAAAAGTTGATGAGACTTTACCTGAGAATAAAGAACTTGTTAAAGATGTCGAAGAAGAAAGAAACAAGGTAGAGGAAGAGAAAAAAGAGGAAGTAAAGACTGATGAGTAAAATTCCTCTCTCATATAAAAGAGCTGACTTTGCTAGTGACCAAGAGGTTAAATGGTGCCCTGGGTGCGGTGATTATACAATTCTTGCTTCTGTACAAAACTTTATGACTGAATTAGGTATCAGAAAAGAAAATATTGTGTTTGTATCTGGTATTGGTTGTGCAGCAAGATTTCCTTACTACATGAACACATACGGTTTACATTCAATTCATGGTCGTGCTCCTGCAGTAGCAACTGGAGTAAGTGCATCTAACCCAGATCTTTCAGTTTGGGTAGTTTCAGGTGATGGTGACGCACTATCTATTGGAGGAAACCACTTAATTCATGCATTGAGAAGAAATGTAAACATGAAGATTTTAATGTTCAATAATCAAATATATGGACTTACCAAAGGACAGTATTCCCCTACCAGTGAAGAAGGAAAGAAAACAAAATCTTCTCCTTTTGGTTCTGTAGAGCTTCCACTAAACCCAATGAGTTTAGCCTTAGGAGCTGAGGCATCATTTGTTGCAAGGTCAATTGATATGGATAGAGATCTCACAGCAGAGGTACTTCGAGCAGCATCTGAACATGAAGGTTCAGCTTATGTTGAGATTTATCAAAACTGTAATGTGTTTAATGACAAAGCTTTTGAGCAGTTAACTTCGAAGGAAGGAAAAATAGCAAATCGTATAAATCTAAAGCATGGTGAGAAAGTTATCTTTGGAGCAGAAGATGAAAATGCTGTAACAATTCGTGATGGAGAAGCAGTCATTGTCAAAAGATCTGAAATAGATGATAGTGAGATTTATGTTCATGACATTACAAAAGATAACCCTTCAATTGCTTTTTCATTATCAAGATTATCTCATGGGCCTTATGGACCAACACCAGTAGGTATCTTTAGAAAAGTTGAAAGAGATACTTACAATGATGAAGTCAAAGAACAAATTGACTCATCTATTGAACAAAAAGGTGAAGGAGAACTTGATAAGCTAATAAGATCTCTTGGAACTTGGAACGTAAACTAAATTATTCGTCTAGATAATCTATTTGATCGGTTGGCATAATTAAGGCAGTGCTCGCATTCACAATATGTGAAACAATCCTTTTAAGATAACGATAAAGTAACGTTGTTGCGACTGGATATTGAACTTTTTCCTTATTTTCAAGGAGTGCAGTAATCTTATCATCAAGACTTGTTGATAGGGATGATCCAAGTGTTATTAAATCCTGTACTTTTGACTCATCGTCAAGATTCAAACAGGACTGTAAATATACAATAAGTTTTCCTATGTCATTTCTCAATTCAATATAATTATCAAGCTCATCACCTTGGGTAAATGTATTTCCAGTTTCTGCGATTTCAAATAAATTTTTACAATAATCGCCAATTCTCTCAATATCTTTTGACATGGTCATATAGGAGAGAAGAAGGGGAATATCGAGATTTCTTGAGTTGACCGCGGAATGAATAATCATTTCTCTTCTAACATCACGATGTAATTCATTGATTTTTTTATCTGTGGAATATAGGTCATCTCTTACCGAATCTAGGTTTGTATCTCCAAGAAGACAGTTCATTGCAAGATCATAAATTCTCATACTATTTGTAAGCATCTCACTTAATTTTGCGTCAATACTATCTAATGATTCACTACTCATATTTCTCCTTTAATTTGATATTACTACTCCCAGTAATGGAAGTAACAAAAATGTTACCAATACATACAAAATTGCAATATATCTTCTTTTGGCCACCACATTACTGAAGGTCACGGCCAGATTAACAGGTAAGTTCCTGATAAATTTGACCGGGTAGACAATCATGACACCTATTGTGTTAAAAAATACATGATGCAATGCAATTGTTAATCCAGCAGTGTTATCTACAACAAAGCTTGCTAGAACTGCAGTTATTGTAGTTCCAATATTTGCGCCAAGCGTTATGGGAAATGCATTTTGAATGGATAATATGCCTGAACCAACAATTGGAACAAGTATAGATGTTGTAATACTTGAACTCTGAACTGAGAAAGTAATAAGAATACCTATCAAAATTGCAAATAGTCCACCACCTCTTGCAAGTGCTCTATCTAAGCCCATTTCGATTTGATTCATCATCAACGATTTCATATTTGAAACTACATTTCTCAAGCAAAGAAAAATTAATCCAATAGCTATGACTATCAATAAGACTGCGTAAACTCTATAAGAATTTTCACTCAAATCACCAATGAATGGGATTGAAGTAAGGCCATCTAGAATATTATTGGAACCCCATTTGATTGCTGCCTTAATAGGGCTATTTGGTTTGGTAGCTGTGAAACCAGATGCAATTATAAACTCTGTACCGTTTTCGGCCATTTTTGTGATGAACCCAGTTATATGATCTAGTGGAAACAAAATGATTACAACAAATACATTAAAAAAATCATGCATTGTTGATGCTGCAAAAGCCCTTTTAAATTCTCCTTCCCTTCTAACATGGCCAAAAGAAACAAGAGTATTTGTTACAGTTGTTCCTATATTTGCACCCATGACCATAGGTATTGCATACTCTAGGCTGAGGACACCACTACCAACTAAACCGACAATTGTAGATGTTGTAACTGATGAGGATTGAACTAAAACGGTACACAATATTCCAACAAGCAGTCCTGCGAATGGATTTGAAACAGATTCAAAAAGTTGATCGGTATATTCTGCACCAAGAGTTTTGATACCCTTTTCA
>LUMH01000380.1_pt1 | contig 23624 bp, 27 predicted proteins | sample 730001 | NCBI WGS metagenome assembly LUMH01 (sample SAMN03860268, study PRJNA289734) | marine metagenome | biome: seawater column; feature: ocean; material: water; isolation source: Red Sea water column Station 34 - depth 25m | place: Saudi Arabia: Red Sea | collected 2011-10-15 | depth 25 m
GATCTAAAAATAGAAATAATGAGCTTGTAATTGAAACTTTTAATCTTAATGAGGATGAAAACCATATTAAGATAAATGATCTAGTCTTTAATGAAAAATTTCAAATTTCTAGACTAGATGAAGTAAATTTAGATTATATTGATGATGATAAACAAAAAAACTCAATCAGATTAAAAAGAAATAAAAAAAAATATTTTTTAACTGGGTCTAGTTTTAATGCTGATAATTTAATTGAGGATTTGTTATCAGATGACGATAAAGATATTAAAATTATAGATATTAATAGTAATTTGAAAATTGATGTAAAAAAAATTTTTTTAGATAGCGAGTATTATTTATCAAATTTCAAAGGAGATATTTTAATCAAAAATAAAGAAATACATAAAGCTGACTTAATTGGAAGCTTTTCAAAAAATAAAAAACTAAAACTCACAATAAACAAAGATAATAATAATAAAATTACTACCTTGTTTGTTGATGAGGCAAAACCTATCGTAAAAAGATATAAATTTATAAAAGGTTTTGATGAAGGATCACTCGATTTCTTCAGTTCAAAAAAATCAAAAAAATCTGTTTCACAAATAAAAATTTATGATTTTAAATTAAAAGAGCTACCTATATTGACAAAGATTCTCACGTTAGCATCCTTACAAGGTATTGCGGATATTTTATCTGGAGAAGGTATACGTTTTACGGAATTTGAAATGAATTTTAAAAATGAGGGTGATTTAATGACTATAGAAGAAATTTATGCGATTGGTCCTGCAATATCTATTTTAATGGAGGGCTATGTTGAAAAAAACAAATTAATTAGTTTAAAGGGCACATTGGTGCCAGCCACAACAATTAATAATTTTATTGGTTCATTACCTATGCTAGGTGAAATATTAGTTGGAAAAAAAACTGGTGAGGGAGTATTTGGAGTAAGTTTTAAAATCAAAGGCCCTCCAAAAAATTTAAAAACTTCAGTAAATCCTGTCAAAACCTTAACACCCAGATTTATTACAAGAACATTGGAAAAAATTAAAAAGAATTAACTTAACTCAATTTTTAAATGTCTTTTTTTTCCCACAGAAAGTTTTAAATAATTTTGTCTGAATAATTCATAAGAAATAATCAGATTTTCTTGAGATATAATTTCATCATTCAGTTTTATTGCATTTCCTTTAATAAGACGTCTGATTTCACTCTTTGAATTTTCTAATTTAGATAATATCACGAGATCTATAATACTCATTTTATTTTCAATATCAGTTTTCTTAATTTTAATTGAAGGTAAATTTGAACCAAGCGAAGTTCCAGAGAAAGCTTCTTTTGCCGCTTGCTCTGAACTTTTAGCAGCTTTAAGACCATGAAGCATAGTAGTTGTCTCGTTAGCTAGCCTAATTTTAAGTTTATTAATGTTTTCATCCTTCATTTTATCAATTTCTTCAATATCTAAATCTGTGAACATTTTTAAAAATTTTATTACATCTCTGTCATCGATATTTCTCCAAAATTGCCAATAGTCATATGATGATAATAATTTTTCATCTAACCAAATAGCACCTGACTCAGTTTTTCCCATTTTTGCTCCTGAGGATAATGTAATGAGAGGGGTAGTTAAACCATAAGCTTGTTTACTAGAATACCTTTTTATAAGTTCTGTTCCATTGACAATGTTTCCCCATTGATCAGAACCGCCTATTTGTAAGGAACAATTCTCTTTTTTATTAAGCTCTAAAAAATCATAAGCTTGCAAAATCATATAATTAAATTCCATATAACTTAAAGATTGTTCTCTATCCAATCTAGTTTTAACACTTTCGAAAGTAAGCATTTTATTAATTGTAAAATGTTTTCCTATTTCTCTTAAAAATGAAATATAATTTAAATTTTTAAGCCAGGAATAATTATTTACAAAAATAGGTTTTGTTTTTGGATTGTTATTATTTAAAAATTTTTTTAATATTTTTTCAATATTTTTTGTATTTTTATCTATTTCTTTTTCAGTTAAAATTTTCCTTGTTTTGTCTTTACCTGAAGGATCTCCAATTCTGGTAGTCCCTCCACCTAATAAGACAATCGGTCTATGCCCATATTTTTGAAGAAGTCTAAGACACATGATTTGAAGCAAACTTCCAACATGAAGACTTTCAGCAGTACAATCAAAACCTATGTAACCTTTAATTTTTTCTTTATTTATTAATTTGGATAATTCATTTTCATTCGTGCATTGATAGAAGTAGCCTCTATCTTTAAATTCTTTTAAAAATTTATCCATAAGTCTATAGTTCCACAATATACATTATTTAATAAAAAAAAATAAGAATGGATAAGATTTATACAGCAATGGGTTTAATGAGTGGTACTTCATCAGATGGAGTAGATGTATCCATAATTAAGTCAGATGGTAATCAAGAATTTTCAATATTAATCGATAAATATTTTCAATATGATGAGGAATTAACTCAAAAAATACTCAAAATTAGGGATAAAATCTCAAGTCTAGATGATTTAACCAAATATCAAGTTGAAATCAAAGATTTAGAAAGAGAAATAACTTTATTTCATTTTAAGGCTGTTAGTAAAAGCCTTGAACTATCAAAATCTGATGTTGATTTAATTGGTTTCCATGGTCAAACAATATTTCATGCTCCAGAAAAAAAAATTACAAAACAATTAGGTGACGGATGGCTACTATCTCAATTAACGAAAAAGAAAGTTATTTATAATTTTAGGCAAAATGATTTAGAAAATGGAGGGCAGGGCGCTCCTTTAGCGCCAATCTTTCATAATGCTTTAGCTAATGAATTAAATAAAAAATTTAATTTAGGTTTTCCAATGAATATTCTTAATATTGGAGGTATTTCTAATGTTACCTCTACAACAGAATATAATAATTTGGATTTAGAAGAAAAAATTTTTGCCTGTGATATCGGACCTGGCAATTGTTTGATAGACGAATGGATGAGAAAAAATTCAAAAAAAAGTTATGATAAAGAAGGTTTAGTAGCAAGATCAGGAAAAACAGATAAATTAATTTTAAATCAGGCTTTAGACAATTTTACTGAACAATCTAATTTTGAAAAATCTTTAGATATTAAAAATTTTGATATTTTTTTTGCAAAAGGACTTTCATTAGAGGATGGTGCTGCAACCATTACTGATTTTACCGCTAAATTAATTTCTAATGGAATGAGTTTTATTCACAATAAGAATAATTCTCAAAAAAGTAAATGGTTAGTATGTGGGGGAGGAAGAAAAAATAAATATCTCTTAGATAGTATAAAAAGTAATTTTGATGATATAAATATTAATTCAATTGATCAATATGAATTAGATGGAGACTTTATTGAGTCTCAAGCTTTTGCTTTTTTAGCTATAAGATCACTAAAAGGTATGCCGATTTCATTTCCAAATACTACTCGATGTCAAAAATCGGTAACTGGTGGAGTTTTAGTCGAAAATTTTTAATACAAAGCTGTTTCTTTTTTTATGTATTTATCAAGAGATTTTGAAAGTGCGTTCTCATTTTTTGAAAAAAAATGATTTGCTTCTGAGATTGATTGAAATTCAACTTTAATACCTTTTTGTGCACTTAATCTTTTATTTAGTTCATTGATATGTTCAACAGGTACCAATTCATCTTTTTTTCCATAAATCATTATCCCAGAAGTTGGACACGGAGACAAAAATGAAAAATCATAAACATTTGGTTGGGGAGAGATTGCGACAAATCTATTTATCTCTGGTCTCCTCATTAAAAGTTGCATAGCAATCAATGACCCAAAAGAAAAACCTGAAACCCAACACTGAGAATTATCAAAATTTTCTCTCTCTAACCAATCAAGAGCAGCTGCAGCATCTGCTAATTCACCTTGGCCATTGTCAAATTCTCCATCACTCTTTCCTACACCTCTAAAATTTACTCTGCAAACTGAAAAATCATTTTCCATAAAAGTATGAAAAGTTTCCACAACAACTTTATTATTCATTGTCCCTCCATACTGAGGGTGTGGTTGTAAAACTAAAGCTATTGGTGAAGTATTTTTTTTACTCTTATAATATTTGGCTTCAAGTCTACCTGCAGGTCCTGGAATAAATATTTCTAATATTTTATTTTCCATAATTGTTATTGATTATTATTCTCAAAAAAAAATTAGGTTTATCACAACTGCGTGACAAAATGTTAGCTTTTTTTTACTCATGATACTTGACTATTTTGGTCAGGTTTATATATACCCCAGTAAAATAAGGAATTATGAGACTTACTTCTAAAGGCAGATATGCGGTAATGGCTTTAGTGGATCTGGCTAGATTTGATGGAATTAATCCAGTTTCTCTAAGGGATATATCTTTAAGACAAGGCATTTCGTTAGATTATTTAGAACAAATTTTTTCAAAATTGAGAAAAAAAGAAATTGTTCAAAGCGTTAGAGGAACTCAAGGTGGATATATTTTAAATAGGAAAGCTAAAGAAATAAAATTAACAAATATTTTTGATGCAGTAGACGAAAAAGTAAAAACTGTCCAATGTAAAAAAGAGTCAAAAAAAGGATGTAATGGTAAATCTACAAAATGTTTAACTCACAATCTTTGGGATGAACTTGAAACTCACATCAATAATTTTTTTGATAAAAAAAGTTTAGACGACTTAGTAAAAGAAAACTTTGAAAGAAGATTATAAAATGGATACTAGAGAAAAAGATATAGAAAATTTAAAAGATTATAAATACGGTTTTACAACTGATATTGAAAATATTAAAGCACCAAAAGGTCTAAATGAAAATGTAATTAAGTTTATTTCAAATATTAAAAAAGAACCTAAATGGATGTTGGATTTTAGATTAAAAGCATTTGAAAGATTTAAGCTTCTCAAAGAACCTAACTGGCAAAAACCTAAGTATCCTAAAATTGATTATCAAGATTTATATTACTATTCGGCTCCGAAAAGTATGAAGGATAAACCTAAGAGCTTAGATGAATTAGATCCTAAACTTTTAGAAACTTATAATAAATTAGGAATTCCCCTTCAAGAGCAAGCAAGATTAAATGGAATAGCTGTCGATGCGGTATTTGATTCTGTTTCAGTAGCCACAACATTTAAAGGTGAATTAACAAAACATGGAATCATTTTTTGTTCAATGTCAGAAGCAATACAAAAACATCCTGATTTAGTAAAAAAATATTTAGGAACAGTAATTCCAACAACAGATCATTTTTTTGCGACATTAAACTCCGCAGTTTTTACCGATGGATCATTTGTTTATATTCCTGAAGGTGTAAAGTGTCCAATGGAGCTCTCGACCTATTTCAGAATTAACGCATCAGAAACTGGTCAATTTGAAAGAACTTTGATTATTGCTGATAAAGGAAGTTATGTGAGTTATTTAGAGGGCTGTACTGCGCCGATGAGAGATGAAAATCAATTACACGCTGCTAACGTTGAACTAATAGCTCTTGATGATGCAGAGATTAAATATTCAACTGTTCAAAACTGGTACCCGGGAGATGAAAATGGAAAAGGGGGAATTTATAATTTTGTAACTAAAAGAGGACTATGTAAGGGAAAAAATTCTAAGATTTCTTGGACACAGGTAGAGACAGGTTCTGCTATAACTTGGAAATACCCTAGTTGTATTTTAAAGGGTGATAACTCAATTGGAGAATTTTATTCAATAGCAATTACAAATAATCATCAAAAAGCAGATACTGGGACAAAGATGATCCACCTTGGTAAAAATACTAAAAGTAAAATAATTTCCAAAGGTATTAGTGCTGGATTTTCTGATATGACCTATAGAGGATTAGTAGATATAAATTCAAAAGCAAAAAATTCTAGTAACTATACTCAATGTGACTCTCTTTTAATGGGAAATAAATGTGGAGCACACACTGTTCCTTATATAAAGAACAAAAATTTTGACTCAAATGTTGCTCATGAAGCAACAACGTCAAAAATAAGTGAAGAGCAATTGCACTATTGTCAACAAAGAGGATTAAATCCTGAGGAAGCTGTTGGGTTAATCGTTAATGGATTTTGCAAAGAAGTTCTTCAGCAATTACCAATGGAGTTTGCTGTAGAGGCACAAAAACTTGTTGGAATTAGTCTTGAAGGGAGCGTGGGTTAATGCTGAAAATTAATAACTTAAACGCAAATGTTGAAAATAAGTCAATTTTAAAAGGATTTTCACTAAATATAAACCCAGGTGAAGTTCATGCAATAATGGGTCCTAATGGCTCTGGAAAAAGTACTTTATCTAATATTTTATCGGGAAAAAAAGGTTACGAGGTATCTGGAGAAATATTATTTGAAAATAAAAATTTATTTGAACTTGAAACTGAGGAAAGAGCGCACAAAGGTATATTTTTAGCCTTCCAATACCCTTTAGAAATTCCTGGGGTAAATACTAATATTTTTTTAAAGACTTCTCTAAATGCAATTAGAAAAGCTCGTGGACAAAAAGAACTTGATGCTATCGAGTTTTTAAAACTCGTAAAAGAAAAAGCTAAGGAACTTAAATTTGATGAAGAAAAACTTAATAGACAATTGAATGTAGGCTTCTCTGGTGGAGAAAAAAAGAAAAATGAAATTTTACAAATGTCAATGCTGGCGCCAAAACTTTCAATTTTAGATGAAACAGACTCAGGTTTAGATATAGATGCTCTAAAAATAGTTGCAGATGGTGTAAACACATTAAGGAATAATGAAAATTCTTTTTTAATCATTACTCATTATCAAAGACTATTAGATTATATTAAGCCAGATTTCGTTCACGTTTTAATGAATGGAAGGATTATTAAATCAGGTGGACCTGAACTTGCAGAAGAATTAGAAAAAAAAGGATATGAGAGTTTTAATTAGATGAAGGAACAATTAAAAATAGATTTTAACAAAATTCACATCAATTTTTATAGATGATTTAGAACATAATAAAATTATTTTTATTAATGGAAGAATTGAAAAAATTGACTTTAGTTATGAGGATAAAAAACAGATTGAAATAATTGAGGACTCTTACACAATTGATAAGTCTGAAAACAATAATTCATTAATTGATTTGAATATTGCATTAAGTAATAAACATTCTAAAATTTTAATTAAAAAAGGCTACTCATTAAAAAAACCCTTGATCATTTATCATTTAACCAATGAGAAAATGAAATCAAAGAATATTAATTTAAGATTAGATTTTGAGCTTGAACAAAACAGTACACTAAAGTTAATTGATTTCTTCAGTGATGATAGTGAAAAAAATTTTATGAATATTTTTTACAATTTTAATTTGGATAAAGATGCGATTCTTAAAAATTATAAAATTGATAAGTTGTTGAATAAAAATCTAAAATATTCATTTAATAATGTTAATCAAAAACAAAATAGTATTTCTGAAACTTTTGTATTTTCTGCAGGTTCAGATTATTTCAAAAATGAGATAAATTGTAATCTAAAAGGCGAATATTCTTCAGCATTTATAAATGGCATTTTTTCATTAGATGATAATAAACAGCACGAAATAAGAACTACTATAAATCATTTGGTTGAAAATACAAAAAGCTATCAGTTAATAAAAAGTGTGCTTGGAAAAAATACAAAGTCTGCTTATCAAGGAAGAATATATGTAGACTCAAAGGCTCAGAAAACAGATGGATATCAATTAAGTAAAGCAATTTTGTTAGACGAAACCTCAGAGTTTAACGCAAAACCTGAATTAGAAATTTATGCTGATGATGTTAAATGTTCTCATGGATCAGCATCTGGTAGTCTTGATGATAATTCAATTTTTTATTTAATGTCTAGAGGACTAAATTATAAACAAGCTAAAGGACTATTAATAAATGGTTTTTTGCTTGATGTAATCGAAAAGATTACTGATGCTGAAATTAAAGATTTATTAAAAAAAATGATTGGTTTAAAAAAATGAACATAGATAATATTAAAAAAGAGTTTCCTATCTTTGATGAAAAGATACAAAACAATGATCTAGTTTATTTGGACAGTGCTAATTCTTCTCAAAAACCTAAAGTTGTTATTGATAGAATAAACGAATTCTATACTAAAGAATTTTCAAATGTGGGCAGAAGTATTCATTATTTGGCAGTGGCAGCTACAAATTTATACGAAAATACACGATCTTCTGTCCAAAAATATATTAATGCAAAAGATAAAAATGAGATTGTATTCACTAAGGGTGCAACTGAAGCCCTCAATTTAGTTGCTAATACACTTGGCCAAAAGTATTTGAATGAAGGTGACGAAATTTTACTCACTGAGTTAGAGCATCATTCAAATTATGTGCCATGGCACTATTTGAGAAAATCAAAAAATATAAAGATTAATTTTGCTGAAATAAATGAAGATGGAGAAATTCCAATTGAAAATATTGAAAAAAAAATTACACCAAAAACAAAGGTGATTGCCATTAATCATCTATCGAATGTCACTGGCGCAATCCTACCAATCAAAGAGATTACTGAGCTTGCACACGCAAAAGATATAATTGTTGTTGTAGATGGATGTCAAGGTGCACCACATTTGAAACTTGATGTGCAAGATCTGGACTGTGATTTTTATGCAATTTCTTGTCATAAAATGTATGGACCGACTGGACTTGGAATTTTGTATGGAAAAAAAAAATGGCTTGAAGAATTACCACCTTATCAAGGTGGTGGTGGAATGATTAAAGAAGTTAAAAAAGATCGTATTACTTATGGTGATCTTCCAAATAAGTATGAAGCAGGCACTATGGCCACTGCACAGGTGATAGCTTTTGATAAGTCTATCAAATTTTTAGAAAGTATTGGAATTGAAAATATAATTAAACATGAAAAAGAATTAATAGAATATGGTCAAGAAATTTTAAAAAAGAATAATTCAGTAAAAATAATTGGCAATCCAAAAAATAAAGGCGGTGTAATATCGTTTACGATTGAAGGGGTACATCCACATGACATCGCGACAATACTTGACGAAGATGGTGTAGCTATTAGAGCTGGACACCATTGCTGTCAAATTTTACACGACAAACTCGAGATTCCTGCTAGTGCAAGAGCATCAGTAGGTGTCTATAATACTAAAAGTGATTTTGATCAATTAAATGAGTCTATAAACAAATGTAAAAAAATTTTTGATTTAAAATGAATTTAAAAGAATTATATCAAGAAATAATTTTAGAACATGGAAAAAATCCAAGGAATTTGAGGAAGACTGAGAATTTTAATAAAGATGCGAAAGGGAATAATCCTTTATGTGGGGATAATGTGCATGTTTATTTAAAACTGAACAATCAAAGAAAAGTTGAAGATATTTCTTTTGAAGGAAGTGGTTGTGCTATATCAATGGCTTCAGCTTCAATAATGACAGATTTGATTAAAGGCAAAAGTGACAATGAAGCAAAGGAGATCATAGATGATTTTCTTGGAATGATAAAAGAAAATCCTGAATTAAAGTCTACGATTTTAGAGGAAGATGATAAAACAAAACTAATGTGTCTTTCCGGAGTAAAACAATATCCTATGAGAGTAAAATGTGCTACTTTATCATGGCATACTTTGATTTCTGCAATGGAAGATGATGGAAAGCAAGTGAGTACAGAAGATTAATATTATGGAAATAAAAGAAAAAATTATAAACGAAATTAGAAAAATTTATGATCCTGAGTTACCAGTTAATATTTATGAACTTGGTTTAATTTATGATATTCAAGTAAAAGGAAAAAAAGCTGAAATTAAAATGACCTTAACCACACCAAATTGTCCTGTTGCAGAGAGTTTACCAAAAGAAGTAAAAGAAGGAGCTATGCAAGTTGAAGAAATTGATGATGTTGATCTTCAACTAGTTTGGGACCCACCTTGGAACAAAGATATGATGTCAGATGCTGCTAAGTTGGAGTTAAATTTGTAATGAATCCTATAATTAAATTAAGTGAAAATGCAGCAAACAGAATTAAAGAAATCATGTCTAGTGCCGAAAAAGATGCTTTAGGAGTGAGAGTTTCAGTTAAATCTGGAGGATGCGCAGGCATGTCATATGTAATGGAATATTCTAAAGAACTTAACCCGAATGATGAGGTAATTGAGGACAAGGGAGTTAAGGTTTTTATAGATTCTGCTGCAGTGATGTATTTATTAGGTACTGAAATGGATTACAAAAAAGAGGATTTTTCCTCAACTTTTGTGTTCAATAATCCCAATGAAACAGAGAGATGTGGTTGTGGGGAGTCTTTCAAAGTAGAATAAAATTTAGTATCCCATAAGTTGCATAGCTGTATTGCTTAAAATGCATATCTAGTATATAATTATTACATGAACGTTTTTGAATTTAGAAATTTATTAGCGTCTGAAGACAGAAAAGAAAAAAGAAAAAGCTTACAAAGATCTTTGATCAAATCTGTTGAAACAGGAGCTAATGGAACTCAAGATTACGTTGTTAAAAAAGGTCCTGGCAAAAATAAGATTGCCACTACTAGACAATAATTTTTAACAACTATAATACATGTCGAACTCTATTGGGTGTGGTGTGTGTTCGAAATTATGTATTTCCTCAAATTTTAAAGCAATGTAAGCATCTATCTGATCATCAGTGAAAACGTTACCTTGTTTTAAAAAATCTCTGTCCTTATCCAAACTTTCCATTGCTTCTCTTAATGAGCCACAAACAGTAGGTATTTTTTTAACTTCATTTTCAGATAAAGCATAAAGATCTTTATCGAAAGATTTACCTGGATCAATTTTATTTTTAATACCATCTAGTCCAGCCATAAGCATTGCTGCAAAAGTTAAGTATGGGTTTCCAGCTGCATCACCAAATCTAATTTCACATCTCGCAGCTTTTTTACTTAGAGTGATAGGGATCCTACATGAAGCTGACCTGTTTCTTGCTGAGTACGCTAATAACACTGGTGCTTCAAATCCTGGGATCAATCTTTTGTAACTATTGGTTGTTGCGTTTGAAAAAGCGTTTATAGCTTTTGCATGTTTTAAAATTCCACCAATATAGTGTAAAGCTAAATCGGATAAGCCAGCATATTTATCTCCTGAAAATAATGCTGTATTTCCTTTCCAAATTGATTGGTGCACGTGCATACCTGATCCATTATCACCTTTTACTGGTTTAGGCATAAAAGTTGCAGTTTTTCCAAATGAATGTGAAACCATATGAACCGCATACTTATATAGTTGCAGGTTATCTGCTTGATCAACTAAAGTTCCAAAATACATTCCAAGTTCATGCTGACTTGGAGCAACTTCATGGTGATGTTTCTCAACTTTAATACCCATGTCTTTCATTGCTTTTAAATACTCACTTCTCATATCTTGTGCACTATCAACAGGAGGAACTGGGAAGTAACCACCTTTGATACCAGGTCTGTGTCCCATATTTCCGTTTTCATATTTTTTTCCAGTGTTGTAAGGGCCTTCAGTACTATCAATTTTAAAGCCAGTTTCATTCATGTCATTTTTAAATCTTACATCATCGAACACAAAAAATTCAGCTTCTGGGCCAAAAAATGCTTTGTCACCAATTCCAGATTTTTTTAAATATGCCTCAGCTTTTTTTGCTGTTCCTCGAGGATCTCTTTCGTAAGGATCTTTTTTTATTGCATCTAAAATATCACAAAAAATATTTAATGTATTATGAGATGTAAATGGATCAACTACAGTTCTGCTTAAATCAGGCTTTAAAATCATGTCAGATTCATTGATAGCTTTCCAACCTGCAATTGAGGAGCCATCAAAGAAAATTCCATCGTTTAACATATCTTCGTCAACTACCTTAGTATCCATCGTGACATGTTGAAGTTTGCCTCTAGGGTCAGTGAATCTTAGATCAACGTAATCAATCTCTTTGTCTTTAATAACTTTTAATACATTTTTTGCGCTCATATATCTCCTCTGTAATTAAGTTGGTTGTGATACCAAATAAAGACTGATAAATAATCCTCTTTTACTTAATAACACCTATGCATTTTTTACATAAGTGTATAATTAAAAGACTAAAAATACTAACAATTCAGAGTTGAATAATGACATTACTCGATAAAGAACCAGTTCAAAGAGTTGGTAAAATTATTAAAGAGTTTAATCAAAATTTAAGTGTAAGTGTTTTAGAAACATCAGCTAGAACTGCTTTAGAAGCCGCATCTTCTTTAGGATGTGAGGTAGGAGCAATTGTTAAAAGCTTACTTTTTAAGACAGATAATAAGTTTACTTTATTTTTGGTTGCTGGAGATAAGAAAGCTTCACTAAGAAAAATTAAGAAAAATATTAAATTTGATGATGTTTCTATGGCTACTGCTGACGATGTAAAAAACATTACTGGTTATACTATTGGTGGTGTTTCACCAGTAGGCCATTTAGAAAATGTTGATATTTACATAGATAATTCTTTAAATAGGTTTGATTTTTTATTTGCTGCTGCAGGTCATCCAAATTGTATATTTAAAATCAATTTCTCAGATTTAAAGAAAATTACAAAAGGAAAAATTGAAGATATTACTGAATGAGACAACCAAAACTATTAGATTATCTTTTATTAATTTTGTTAGCTTTAATATGGGCATCAGCTTTTTTTAATATCAAAATTGCAACCTATTCATTTGGACCAATTACTATTGCATTTTTAAGAGTATTTTTTGGAGCAATACCAGTTTTGTTACTTTGTTATTATAAAAAAATAAAGATTGAAGCTTTTTCAAAGGATTGGCATTGGTTTGCGATGATAGGATTTATAAATTTAGTAGCTCCTTTTTTTTTAATTGCCTACGGCGTGCAATCAGTTCAAAGTAATTTGGCAGCAATATTGATGTCAACTACACCATTAAGTTCAACTGTGCTTGGTCATTTTTACACAAAAAATGAGAAATTCAATTTTATCAAAACAATAGGAATCTTAATAGGTTTTTCTGGAATACTTTACTTATTTTCTGATAATATTTTGATTAATGAAAATAATTTTTTTTCCGCAATACTAATTCTATTAGGCTCAACTTGTTATGTAATAGGTGGTGTTCTAACCTTAAAAATTAGTAAGAAAAAAAATGAAAATGTAACTGGCTCAATACTGGTTTGGGCAGTTTTGATTTTGATACCTATTGTAAGTATTGTTGAACAACCATGGAATGTCTCGCCAAGGTTAGACTCCACAATATCCGTGATATATCTTGGCCTAGTTTCTACTGGAATTGCATGGTTATTGAGATTTAGAATTTTAGTTAATAATGGACTGATATTTCAGTCACAAGTTTCATATTTAATTCCAATTTTTGGAACTATTTTGAGTTATATTTTCCTGAAGGAATTGATCACTTTCAAAGTTTTGATATCTCTCATTGCGGTATCAGTAGGAATTTATTTTGTGAGAAAAGCAGACAATAAAATTAGTAAAATAAAGCTCGATTAATACAATTCTTAGTTGAAAACATTATTGACCCATTTACATCATTCCCAAAAAGGTCTTTAATTAATTTATATAAATAACAAGAGGAGAAAAAAATGAGTGCAGAAGCAATGAAAGTGTCATCTGTATTAGATACTTCTCATTTAAAGGTTAAATTTCCGTTCAAAGCAAAATATGGAAACTACATTAATGGAAAATTTGTAGAACCAAAATCAGGCAAGTATTTTGATAATGTTAGCCCGATCTCAAATGAGAAAATCTGTTCAGTTGCACGATCAGACGAAAAAGACGTAGAAGCAGCATTAGATGCGGCTCACGCAGCTTTCCCTGAGTGGGGAAAAACAGATATCACTACGCGATCAAATATATTGTACAAAATCGCTGATGTGTTGGAAAAAAATCTAGACTTACTTGCAACAGCTGAATGTTTAGATAATGGAAAACCAATAAGAGAGTGTATGGCAGCAGATTTACCTTTGGTTATTGATCATTGGAGATATTTTGCTGGTGTGATTAGAGCAGAAGAAGGTTCAATCGCTGAAATAGCAAATAACCAATACTCATACAATTTTCATGAACCATTAGGTGTAGTTGGTCAGATAGTTCCATGGAATTTCCCATTATTAATGGCGACATGGAAATTAGCTCCAGCTTTAGCAGCAGGTAACTGTTCAGTTTTAAAACCAGCTGAACAAACGCCAGCATCCATAATGGTGATGATGGAACTTATTGGAGATTTATTACCTCCAGGAGTTGTCAACATTGTTAGTGGTTTTGGTTTAGAGGCAGGTAAACCTTTAGCATTACTTTGGAGTTAGGTGGAAAATCTCCAAACATTTTCTTTGAGGATATCATGGATAAAGATGATGATTTCTTTGATAAATGTATTGAAGGTTTTGTGATGTTCAATCTAAACCAAGGTGAGGTTTGTACTTGTCCAAGTAGAGCTTTAGTTCAAGAGTCGATCTATGATAAATTCATGGAAAGAGCTATAGCTAGAACAAAAGCTGTTGTTCAAGACAATCCTTTGAAAATGGAAACTATGATTGGGGCGCAAGCGTCAGTAGAGCAAATGGAAAAGATTAAATCTTATCTTGAGCTTGGAAAAAAAGAGGGCGCTAAAGTTCTAACAGGTGGAAGTGTTGCTAAACTTAACAGCGGGTTGGAAAAAGGTAATTACATTCAACCAACTGTTTTTGAGGCAAAAAATGACATGCGAATTTCTCAAGAGGAGATCTTCGGACCAGTTGTATCTGTGATTAAATTTAAAGATGAAGCAGAGGCATTGAAAATTGCTAATGATACTCTTTATGGTTTAGGAGCAGCTGTATGGACTAGAAATGGTAATATAGCTCACAGAATGGGTAGAGCGATACAAGCAGGAATAGTATGGACTAATTGTTATCATGCTTACCCAGCTCACTCACCATTTGGTGGATACAAACAATCTGGAGTTGGTAGAGAAACTCACAAAATGATGCTTAATCATTACAGACAGAATAAGAATCTTCATGTTTCTTATGCTGAGAAAAAATTAGGCTTCTTTTAATCAAATAATATATACTGGTCCATGATTCGATATCATGGGCCAGAGAAAAAATATGAAAGTATCTGCAACACATTCGGCACTTAGTTTATTATCTGAACTTAAAGAAAAATATGGTGAAAAGTTAATGTTTCATCAATCAGGTGGATGTTGTGATGGGAGTGCACCTATGTGTTTCCAAGAAGGTGAATTTCCATTAGGAGATAATGATATTAAACTTGGAGAAATAGGTGGAGTTCCATTTTATATGAATGGTGATCAATATGAAAAATGGAAACATACTGATTTAACGATAGATGCTGTAAAAGGAATTGGCGGAATGTTTTCATTAGATAATGGAACTGGAAGAAGATTTTTAACTAAATCTGAAATATGCCTCGTAGTGGATAACGATAATCCAAATCATTAAATTTTTATTTTACAATGCCGATTTTTTTAAGTTCACAAAAAATTGTGAAAGATTGGATTGATTATAACAATCATATGAATGTTTCTTATTATCTTTTGATCTTTGATAAATATGGAGCAGATATATTAAATGACTCCTTTAAAATGGGCGAGCATTCAGCGAGGACTACTGGAAAAAGCACAATGATTGTTGAGTCTCATATTACCTATAATCAAGAACTAAAGATGAATGACGAAGTAGATGTAAATTTAGTTTTTTTTGATCACGATAAAAAAAGGTTGCAATACAAGATGGAAATGATCCATAAGCAAAAGCAATATTTAGCATCAACGATTGAAGTCCTTGCATTATATGTTGATTTAAATACTCGAAAAGTCTCAGAATTCGAAGGAGATAAATTAGAAATTATGGATAATTTTATTAAAAATAATATAAAAAAGTTTGATAATACTAATCTTAAGTTTTCTTCTAAATTGAAAAAGTAAATAAATTTACTTCCAGCCCGCGTACTGGAAGTAATAATCTATTTATTGTCCTGGCGCTTTGTATGCACCTGACGCAACTTCACTTGCTTTAACAGTAGCTTTATTAAAATCAATAGCTTCTAACATTGTTAAATTTTTAACTGCACCTGATGCTTCTACTACAAGTTTTACTGCCGCAAAGTCTTCAAACGTTGTAAGTTCATTTACAACTATAAAGTCATATGGACCTCTAACTATATCCATACTATGCATTGTTCCACCCATAGCTTTTGTTAATTGTTCAACTACTGCTTTTCTATCACTTTTAGGATCTTTTAAAAAACCTTGAAAAGCTTTTTCAGTGTAGTTTCCCATTATATATGCTTTCATATGTTACCCCTTTCTTTATTTAAAAAATACATGCTTAAAAGTTTTTCTCTAGATATATCTTTTTTTTGAAATGTCCCCATACTTTTTCCTCGATTTAAAACTGTAAAACTATTTCCAACAGGATAAGCATGATGAACGTTGTGTGTTATTAAAATTACAGCTAAACCTTGTGATGCTGCTTTAACAATATATTTCAGGACCATTGAAGCTTGATGTACACCTAATGCTGATGTTGGTTCATCTAATACCAAAACTTTTGCCCCAAAATAAATTGCTCTAGAAATAGCGAGACATTGTCTTTCACCTCCAGACATCGTACCGACGGCTTGTGATGGGTCTCTCACATCAATACCTATTTGTCCCATTCTTTCTGCAGCTATAGTGTTTGCTTTTTCAATATCAAAAGTTTTGAAAAAAGGTAAACCTTTTTGTGGCTCTCTGCCCATAAAAAAATTTCTAGTTACACTCATAAGGGAAACTAATGCTAAATCTTGATAAACAGTACCTATCCCAATATCCAAAGCATCTCGTGGTGAGTCAAAAACTATTTTTTGATCTTCAAAAATAATTTCACCTTCATCAGGCTTATGAACGCCTGCTAAAGTTTTTATCAAAGTAGATTTTCCAGCTCCATTGTCACCAAGTAAGCACATTATTTCGCCTTTTTTTAGTTTCATAGTGACATCTTTCAAAGCAATTACTTTACCAAAAAATTTACTTATATTATTGAATTGAACTAAATATTCAGACATCACTTAGTCTCCGTAACTTTTTTTCTAATATAATTATTGAATACTACTGCAATTAACATCATTGCGCCTAAAAAAACCTTAAACCAATCAGTATCCACATCTGTATAAAAAATTCCCATTGATACAGTGCCAAAAATAATAGCGCCCAATGCTGCTCCGATGGCAGAGCCATAACCTCCAGTCAAAAGACAACCGCCAACCACGGCAGCTGCTATTGCTTCCAATTCTTTTAAAGTTCCTCTCATAGTATCTGCAGAACCTGCATCTAAAACTTGAATACAAGCAAATATTGTCGATGCTACAGCTGTTCCAATAAATAGACTTATTTTTACTCTTCCAACAGGTACACCAACATTTGTAGCACCAACTTTATCTCCACCTGATGCAAATATCCAATTTCCATATCTAGTTTTCATAAGTATCCAAGTCGCAAATAATGTAAGAGCAATAAACCATATTACTGATGGTGGAATACCTGTAGCTAATGGTGTACCGTCAGTTCTCAGTGCAATTAATTTCATCGATCCTAGCCATGTGAATAACCATTGAAAAGTATCTGTTGCAAACAACCAAGCGATTGGATCATCCTCTATTAAAACTCTTAATCCTGGTACTTGAGTTCTTCCTGTAATTAATCTCGTAATAGCCAAAGTTGCCCCTCTTAAAATGAACAACATTGCAAGAGTTACTATGAAGGATGGAAGACCAGTTTTTACTACCATTATACCATTGAAATAACCAATTAGTACTGCCATAGCAAAAGCAAAAATAATACTCGTCCATAAAGGCCAGCCCCAATAAATTGCAGGTATAGCGATACAGATTCCTGCAAAACCAATCATTGATCCAATTGATAAATCAAACTCTCCACCAATCATTAACATTGCAGCAGCAATAGCAATAATTCCTAAATTAGCTGAAACATCTAAAAAATTTAATGTCCCATAAGCGCTAAACATTCCAGTGTCACCAGCAACTATTCCAAAAAAAATAAAAACTAAAATTGAGCCACCCAAAGCACCAAGCTCTGGTCTGTTTAATAAAACTCTAAGAGGTGAAATTTTTTTAAGTCTTTCATCTTGTCCACTATCTTTTTTAGATTGAATACTCTCTGATTTTACAGACATATAAAAATTATAATTTAAAGATGATTAAAAAAAAGGCCTGACTAACATTAGTCAGGCCTTTAATTCATATTTTTATCTATAACCTTGAGCTGCCCATTTAATTACTTTAGACGCATTGTCAGGAGTAACAAACCCAGGTCCAGTCATTACTACACCTGCTGGCATTGTTCCCCATCTCATATATTGTCCAAAGATAGCTATTGGTAAATATCCTTGTAGATATTGCTGTTGGTCAATTAAAAACTCTACTTTTCCTGCAGCAGCAGCTTTTAACATATTTGGAGACATATCAAATGTTCCTAATCTTACAGAACCAACTTTTCCAGCAGATTCGAGTGCTTTCAAAGCTGCTTCACCAGATAATCCAGCACCTAAAGTTAGAATAGTGTCATAGCCACCACCTAATTTTGCAGCAACAGCTTTTTGAATTTCTGTTGGGTCATTTGAAGTACCTAAAATATCAACAGATCCACCAAAACCTTTTTTGAAACCAGCACATCTTCTATCAAGTGCAACGTTTCCTACCTCATGGTTAACACATAATGCTTTTTTTCCACCAGCGGCTTTCATTTTTTGTCCACCACCTACACCTGCTTCAAACTCAGTTTGTCCAACGTGTGCACTAATTCCTAAAGATGCATAATCATCAGATCCAGAGTTCATTGATATTACAGGAATACCAGCAGCAATCGCAGCTTTAACTGATTTTCCTAAAGCAGCAGCATCTGGTAATGTGATCACAATACCTTTCGGTTTTTGTGATACAGCATTATCTATTAATTTTGCCATTTCTACCATGTCAAAAGTAGCTGGTGCTGTGTATTTGCAAGACACTCCCATGTCTTTACATCCAGCATCAACTCCATTTTTAGCAACTGACCAGAAAGGATCAGGTTGCATTCTACTTATGGTTGATTCAATTAAAGATTAAGTTTTTCAAACTTTTTTGATTGTAAAGATTTTTGAGCTGCATTCGCAATTATCAGAGCTTTTCTTCCCTCTTCAAATCCTGCAAGAGGTTGAATTTTCTTTCTAATAAATTTTGCAAAATCCTTTAGTTGATTTTTATAAGCATCTTTATACCTCTCAATAAAAAAATTAAGCAAAGGAGATTTGTTCGAAGTTGATTGTGCAGAATATAAAGATGTCTCGTTTTGTCTTTTATTTTCTGAAATTAACATACCTTTTGATCCAAATAATTCTATTCTTTGATCATAACCGAAACTACAATGTCTGGAATTAGTTATTATGCACTGAACACCAGCTTTAGATCTAATTATGGTAGATGCTAATTCAAAATCTTTTATTTTATCAAATCTTTTGTCTGATATGTTGCTACCAGAAGATAATTTTTGTTCAATGTCATAAATATATTTAAGATTAAAATCTTTACTACGCATTAAATTTTTTCCATGCATAATACCAATTCTACCAAGTCCAAATAAAGCTATATCAATCATTTAAAATTTGTATTAAAATAATAACTTAACTAAAAAAATTTCTTATGTCAGTAAAATTAGGAGTTGCACCCATTGCATGGAGTAATGATGACATGCCTGAGTTAGGTGGTGACACCTCATTAGAACAATGTTTAAAAGAAGCCAATGAAGCAGGCTATATAGGCATAGAGTCTGGTGGAAAATTTCCAAAGAAATCTTCTGAATTAATTCCAAAATTAGATCAATTTAATCTTAAACTTTGCTCAGGATGGTATGGTGCAAATCTTAGAAAAAATTCTGTTGAGGAAGAAAAAAAATCCATTCAAGAACAACTAGATTTATTTAAAGATTGTGATGCACCTTGTATAGTTTTCGCAGAAGTTTCTGGCTCTATACAAGGAGATCCTAATAGAAAATTATCAACTCGGCCTCAAATGGAAAGGGACGAATGGCAGAAGTTTTGTGAAAAAATTTCTGAACTAGGAAAATATTTAGAGGATGAAGGAATGCCTTTGGCATATCATCATCATATGGGAACAGTAATTGAAACTCAAAAAGATACTGAAAGACTTATAGAAAATACTCATGAAAGTGTAAAATTAACATTAGATACAGGACACATGTTATTTGCAAAAGGGGACTCAAAATACATATTACAAAATTATCATGAAAGAATTTTGCACGTCCATTGTAAAGATATAAGAAAACAAGTTCTTGAAAAATCTTTAAAAGAGGATTTAAGTTTTAGAGGTGCTTTTTTAGAGGGTGCGTTTACAGTACCAGGAGATGGTTGTATTGATTATCAACCTTTATTTAATGTATTAAAAAATAATAATTATTCAGGATGGTTGGTGGTTGAGGCAGAGCAGGATCCGGCAAAAGCAAATCCGTTAGAGTATGCGAAAATTGGTTATAATTATCTTACAGATACATTGAAAAAATCTGAAATTGAAATTTATAAAAATTGATTATCTATAGAGTGAAGTTAGTTCATTATTTCCAGCAGCAACACATGGAGATTTAAAACAAGTACCCACAACCCATTCAGATCCAGGATCAGGTAAAAAATTTGATGACATCACAAATATAACACCCATCTCAACTGATTGCCCCGCTTTACCTTCTGCTTTAATTCTAGGATCAGGATCAGTTTTTACTTTAGTATCCTCTGAAAAAGGATTCTCTATATTAAGATTTTTGTTTATATAATTCACAACTTTGGATGAGGACCATTCGCCATTACAGGGATCACCCCAAATAGTGAATTTACCTTCATCATTATTCCCGCAATTATTTATTTCTCCATTAATAAAATCGACTACTTTCTTGTGATTTTCTTTGACTAAGTTAGCTTTTGCTTCAACTGCGGGCCTTGTACTTGCGGTCCAAATCAACATCCCAACCACATATACTAATGATAACAATACTAATGCTTCTAATAGTCCAAAATTTTTGAAATTTATTCGCATAATTAAAGTTTAATAATTTTTGATTTGTCTAATTTTTTTTCAAAAAAATCAATTATATTTTGTATTGTTTCTTTTCCCATTCTTATCATGCATTCCTCAGTAAATGCAGCGGTATGAGGACTTAAAAAAACTTTATTGTTTTTTAGCAAAGGATTATCCTCTTTAGGTGGTTCTGTTTCAAAAACATCTAAACCTGCACCGAATATAAGACTTTCATTTAATGCTTTATCTAAGTCATTCTCATTAATCATTCCACCTCTTGCAGCATTAATAATTATACAATTTTTCCTCATTGTTTTAAGTAAGTCATAATTAATAATATTTTTCGTTTTTTCATTAAGAGGCATATGTAAAGAAATGGCATCCATAGATTTTACTGCTTCTGTAAGATCTTCAACTTTTTTTCCACCCAATTCCTCAATAATATCTTTTGAAACAAATGGATCATAAACAAAAACATTCATTTCAAATCCTTTGCATCTTCTAATTAAAGATTGACCAATTCTACCAAATCCAGCAATTAAAATATTTTTTTTCCAAAGTTCAATTGTTTTTGGAAGTTTGTTTCTATTAGAAAAATTTCCTGTTTTAACAGCCTCATCATACATGTTTTTTCTCTTTGATATATTGAGCAACATAAACATAACATGTTCTGCCACCGCAACAGCATTTGCTGTAGCCGTAATTGCCAAGGTGATATTTTTTTCTTTAGAAGACTTGAGATCAATATTGTCGTACCCAACGCCATGGCGAGATATAATCTTAAGTTTTTTTGATATATTGATTAATTCGCTAGATAAATTTGCTGTTCTAATTGATAGACCATCACACTCCAAAATTTTTTGTTTAATATCTTTGTCATCTATATTTTCAATAATCTCATAATCATAATTTGTGTTATTCTTTATGAGATCTATCCCCGCTTTATGAATAGGTTGAATTATCAAAATTTTTTTTTTATCTGACACTTAAATTTAGTAAGCTTTAGAGTCTTCTTTTGATTTGATTGATTTTAATTTAGATACAGCATCTTTTGCACCTGCACTCATATACCTTTGATCGGATCCAATGGTTACCAAATTAAATCCTAAATTAAGCATTTTTTTTGCATACTCTGGACTAGCATTATGAATACCTGCAAAAATTTTATTTTTTTTTGCATGTTCCAATATATTCAAAATCTTTTCATAAGTTGGACTTCCTTCAGGATTATCAAAAGCTGGTTTTTGACCTATAGCCAGACTTAAATCAGCAGGTCCAATATAAATTCCATCTATTCCAGGCGTACTCATAATTTCATCTAATTTATCTAAGGCTTCTTTTGTCTCTATCATTGCCATTTTTAAAATCTCATCATTTGCAAAATCTCCATAATCTGAACCTCCATAAATTAATCCTCTAATTGGTCCAAAACTTCTATACCCTTTAGGGGGATACATGCATGCTTGAACAAATTTTTCAGCTTCAAATTTGTTGCTCACCATTGGACAAATTACGCCGTAGCACCCTGCATCTAAAATTTTCATTATTTGTCCTGGTTCATTCCAGTTTACTCTTGCTAAAGGAGTAACATCTGTAGATGAAATTGATTGCAGCATTTGTAATGCATTTGGATAATCTATAACACCATGTTGCATATCAATTGTAAGCGAGTCCCAACCTTGATGAGACATTACTTCCGCTGAAAAAGAGCTAGGAATTTGTAACCAGCCATTAATTATTTGCTCACCATCTCTCATCATCTTTTTTATTTTATTTGGCCTCATTTTAAGATTTCAAACCAAGGTGAGTGTACTTTATATTAAGATAATCTTTAATTGCCATTGAACCACCTTCACGTCCATATCCAGTTTGTTTAATTCCGCCAAAAGGTGCCTCAGCTATCGCAACTGCAGGAGTATTAACCGCTACAGTACCAGTTTCCATTAATTCTGAAGCTCTGTGAGCTTTGTCCATAGAATTTGTATAAATATAACTACATAATCCTAAGTCATTATCATTAGCTCTCTCAACTACTTCATCAAAAGTTTTAAATGACAACATTGGAACTAATGGACCAAATGGTTCTTGATTCATTATTGTAAAATTGTCCTTTACATTGTCAAAAACTGTTGGCTCATAAAAATATCCTTTGTTAAAACCTTGAGGTCTTTTTCCACCCAATAAAACTTTTGCTCCTTCCTTTTTAGTTGTTTCAACTAATTCTTCAATTTCTCCTAATCTTTTTGCAGTTGTTAGAGGACCTAACTGAACTCCTTCATCTAAACCATTACCAATTTTTAATTTTTTTGTTCTTTCAATAAACGCATTAATGAATTCGTCTTTTTTATTTTCTTGTATATAAAATCTGTTAGGTGAAATACAAACTTGACCATTATTTCTAAATTTTGCAGTAATTGCCATATCTGCAACTTTATTTATATCAACATCATCAAAAACTATAAAAGGTGAGTGTCCACTAAGCTCCATTGTGACTCTTTGAACTTTGTCTGCAGCCTTTTTTAAGATTAATTTACCAACACTTGTTGATCCAGTAATTGAAACTTTTTTAATAATATCAGACTCTAACAACTCATTTGAAATACTTTCAGGATCTCCTGATAATAAGTTTACAACTCCAGGAGGGACTCCCGCTTCTTTACAAATA